>Ga0209190_1000019_pt1 | contig 126860 bp, 104 predicted proteins | sample M_140205_XF_Meta_FD_187315 | JGI IMG/M metagenome (GOLD analysis project Ga0209190, IMG submission 187315) | Freshwater microbial communities from Lake Montjoie, Canada to study carbon cycling - M_140205_XF_MetaG (SPAdes) (version 2) | ecosystem: Environmental > Aquatic > Freshwater > Lake... | reverse complement strand
TTTACCTTTCTTATCATTTCAATTTTTTACATTTTACACTCTCTTTTCTCTCTTCTTACATTTTCTTTCTACGGCGACCACGACCACGACGACCACGACGACGACCGGATTATTTAATTCTCCGGCGGGGCAACTACTCCACCTTCTTTCCATCTATTCTACTGACTACAATCCCTCCCTCCATACGACGAGACACTTCATATCCTTTATCCTTTTTGTCAGCCTTCTTAGTTTTTGTCGAACTGGTGGCGACGGAAGCGACGGAAGCGACGGAGGGTGCGATCAGAAAATTTGACGAGTTCATAACTACCTTCTAAGGATGTATACGACTTACTTAATATAGCAATTCCTTTCAATTTTATGCGGATAATGTAGAATTACCACTGGCATCTCTTCGTATCTGTCCACTAATCTGTAGAGATGCGTTGCTTCGAATACTGTGCGCTGGAGAATTAGCATTTGAAACACTAAACCTCTCTTGTAATTGTTGTAATTGTTGCAGTTGACTTATCGGTGACGGCGACGGTGTTACCTTATTGTTGGTCGGTTCGACACTTTCCGCGTCATCAGTAATAATTGCTCCTCCATTCGTATTTGCGTTAAGAGTATGGTCATTGTATTGGTCGTGGTCGTGGTCGTGGTCGTGGTCGTGGTCGGGTCCATTTCCGTTTTCTGATCGCCCAGTAGGACTTTGTTCACGACTTCCCTGACGACTGGCGTAATCATAGTCATCTTCCGCGCTATTTACCTTGACTTCGGTGAGTCCATTTACGAAATTCGGTTTCTTGACGCGTTTAAATCGTCGGTATTTTTGGTTATATTGGTCGATAATATCATCATCGATTAGAGGTGCTATATCTTGTAAATTCTTAATATCAGTCTTAATAATATTCATCATATTTTCGGCAGTCAATCGTTGTTTTCGGTTCAATGTGAGTTCAATCTGTATTTTCTTATAAATCTGTGAAAATTGTAAAGAACAGATACGGTGCGACTCGGCGCGTTTGGCTAATTGAAAATAAGTATCCACCGATTTAATAATACCGACAAACACACTCCCTACACCTAATATTATATTCATCTGTGAATATTGTAAGTCGATACCTGTAATGAACCCTATCGCACTACTCAATATAATAACAGGGATGTTTATGTAGTTCGATCGCTGGTTATATTTTTCATATGACATACGATGGAGAATGGATAAAGACTCGCATTCTTCCGAGTTTTCCTTTAATAATTGCTCTAATTCAGAGTTATACTTAATCATTTCGGAAGACATGATTATTTATTATATTCTATTCTATTTTATGTATATGTATAACATTATATTATGTATATACTAACGACTTGTGTGTCGACGATGAAATATCGGGAGACGGCTATATAATGGAACTATTTGACCGTGGAAGAACGATAACAAATATACCGATGGCTATAAACCACAATAAATAACTGATATAAAAGACATACTCAATATCCAAGAATGTCATAATCTGGACGACAATCGCACTTACGATAAAGAGCATCACGAAATTATATAATTTATTATCAAATATACCCATTGAACGTTATAGTGTGTATATTATGTGTTTATAATATCCGGTTACAATATCCGGTTACAATATCCGGTAATCATTGAACTTGTAATCATATGTTACAGGTATGTCTTTCGTATCTACCTGATAATACGACAACGGTTCGAAATTCTGATGGTTATAGATACACCACACCGGCATTATTGTTTTGTTTGTATGCGTTTGGTGATGTTTTTCTTTAAATTCATAAAATCCATTATAGATTGTGTCATAGTGACTTGTCCAAGAATAATCATAGGAATGAAGACTGGACGTTTTATCTAAATATTCCGAATAGCCCGCAGTGTTGCCCGATGTGGAAGTCTTATGTTTCGAATCGCCGACACCTCCCTCAAACAAACTCTTTTTCAGTTTATATTTTTTCACGATTTCGGGGTCATATTCGTCGTCTAAAAACACCGTTTTCATCCGTTTCGTGAATACTGCATAGCGTGAAATTCCGCCACCTCCGGCGCCACCACCCCCGCTCGTGTATCTATCACCTTCTTTTGACAGTAACTTTACTCTCTCAAATGTAGGACCAAACGATACTACATTTTTATAGTTATAGCACGCCCATCTAAATGATGAATCAAATGTCGTAAAATAGTAAAATGGACCATACCGACTTGTTATTGGTTCACGCTTGAGACCGTATAACGCCGTATTGGCTGTATAACAATAATTCGCACCAGTATATAAAATATTGGGTGCTTCGATATTACACCATCCGGGCGATGACGACGACGACGACGACGACGCGGAACTCTGCAATAATCCAACCATCGGATACGCCGTAAAAAAATCAATTGCCGTATCATCTATTGGAATATTCAAATACATATGCTCGTTGATTATTTCAGTGGAACATACCCATACCCAGTTGAACGGTTTTTGTAATGATATCAATAAGGGTCGCGAATTGGCGTCAAAATACTTCTCGTAGAATACGAAACAACGGTCCGTTTGGGCGTCATAGATATATCCTTTGTACCGAGTCTTCGTTGAAAATAGTTGACCGACAATGTCATCTAAACCGGTTTTGATATGTTTCTTTCCTGTCGAGTAATGTTTCTTGTGGTGATAATATGGAAGTCCACATGTCCCGGCGCTCTTATCATGATAGAATAGAAACTCCAAGAATGGGATATCCTGCCTGGTATTAATTCGGTATATAACTAAACTGAAATCACGTATTTCTTTTTGATTGAATATATCGACGGGTGATTCTTTATGATACCCATCTTCAATATGTTCTATTGAATAATCCAGTTCATTATCTACAAAATAATAGTGATATCGTGATATGACCTGTAAGTCAGATGAAACTGTGGTTACATAATCATTTACTTCGGGTGGTTGAGACGAGTCGTCGTCGTCGTCGTCGGTGTTGTCGGTGTCGTCGGAGTCAGAATCGGTTTTATTGGATGATTTGGAATCTCGTCTTTTATTCGAGATGGACCGCGACCTGGACCGTGACCGCGACCTGGACCGCGACCTGGACCGTGAATCACGCGTGTCTTCTTCTTCTTCTTGTTTTTTTTTTGTGTCATCGACGACTTCATTGGTCGATTTATCTTCTTTCTTCGTATGATGTAATATACGGAGAACTGCTCGCTTTTTTGGAGCACCACCGCTATAAAACATGATTACACGTTACTTCTCTATATAAGTAATGTATAATATCTATTGAATAATTTATTTATGTAGTATCGTACAAAGCCCGCCCTTATATCTTGGGTATTTTCATCTTAATCGACTCATGCGTCTTTTCAACCCGAGTTGACAGTAAAAATTCGGTCAGATTATTGGCTTTATCGGCGTCATCCTTATAATATGTAGTGAGTGCTGAACGAATTTGACCGTTATTGAGAGGTGCGCGACGCTTGACTTTCGAATATACGATTTTACCATTTGCGATATCAAAACAATCGATATCGTTTTTACGCATGACGTCTAAAAGCGACGCTGATAATTGCTGATGAATCAATTTGCGTTTCTTGATTTCGACTGAAAGGGTGCTTATCTCGTTTTCAACCCGAATCCACTGACGTAGATGATCCTTGATTTGTTCCTTGGATATCGTAGTAGACGGTACTACGACTGAAGAAGAGGATGGGTCGGTGAGAGATACTAGTTCCGTTGATATCATCGTTGGTTGCGGCGACGACGCGGACGCGGACGTCGACACATGTGTTTGTGTCATGTGTTGCTGATTCGAATTATTCATAACAATAATATATGTAGTGTATAACTATTAAATATAATAAAATAAACGTATTGCTACACTTTTCGTTTATGTGCTAAACGATACGCTGTTTTACGATGATTACATTCTTTATCGATAATGGAATAATCGACCAATGACGCGTTCCCACCACTAATCGAACTAGCCAATCTCGCCTTCCCCCACGATTGCGGGGTCTGATTCGGTCGTGACCCCGATGAATAATAGGCGCCTTCCCCTTTTCGTATAATCTCTCGTAATCCCTTTATAGAACATCCGGTTGCCTTGGACAACTCCTTCGTTGCGCCGACAGTGTCTACATGATACAACTGTTTCGCACGACTGACATGATTCGACGGTTTTGATGTAAACGATTTCACGGGTTTACGTGTATAGTATCGACCCCGGCGATATAAACGCCGAGATTTTACGATCATTTTTCGTTGACGGGTTTTATCGCGTCTAGATAATGTATTCGGAATATATCTGCGTATTATGTTCATTCCGTCGGCGGGGTGACAGTGGTGGAATAAGTATTTGAATACTGTATATTATTATAATATACAAATTATAATATACGAATAGTATATATACGAATAATATATAACTACTCGTATAATGTTGAAACGTGTGCGATTGACTTTGATGGGTGATGTCCATAATAATCTGAAAAATGCATCATATACTAGCGGTTCTGGTGTAGGTTCATCGTCGATTGCCGTTAGGCGTGCGAAATTGCGTCAATCTAGTAAACCTTCGGCGTCACTGTGCCCACTTCAACCTGTGCCGGGTAACTCACGTGTTAATAATGTGCATATGCCGATGTAATGTATGTATTCATGCATTCATGCATTTATTATGGTGCCGCTTACATGACGGAGGCGTCGTGGACGGCGTGGCATTACAGCCACAGGGTTGCCCTTTACGCGCCCCTGTCAATAATATAAACCCACATTTAGTAGTAGTGGTGTCGGAAATTGTGGTGGTTATTTGAAGTGTAGTAGGATCAATATGTGAAACGATACTATTTACGGGTTTAGTTTTTTTGGGTTTGGGTATATTAGCACCCGATGAGGCAACCTTCTTCATATGTGTTCGGCATAATAATCCATATTGTTCACTGTATGTAGGGGATGAATCACACGTCTTGTCCGTTAATTTGAAATATTCACACGACACACCTTTTAAACATAAATTGCTGGGTGAATTCACATATTTTACCTGATTCACCTCCGGATATGGATAATAAGGCAATAATTTCGGAGTTATATCACGGCAATACGGGCATTTTATTTCATCATAATGTAATTTGGTAGTCTCTAAATTGATCGAACTGTTATACGTCATAGTCTGCACATTCTGGAATGACGTCGACGGCGACGACGATGTGTATCCGATCGAGTTTGGGTTCACCGTTTTTGTATACAGCGCCGTTATTTTAGAGGATATATTTTTAGGCAACGTGGAACATTTCTGAAATAATACATCCTTGTATAGAGGGATATAATTGAAAGAATGTCCGCATTTTAAAGTAACAGCATCAGGGCGCAATAATTCATCGGTTAAGAGACAATATTTTCCTGAATCTGGTTCAGCAGACGCGGATGCGCCGGCGGCGACGGGCGCCATAGAAATATTTTTCAATTCTTTGAAAAAGTCGATTTCACCCTCAACTTCATATTGAATACAATCAAATGACGACGACATTATATATCAATACATCATCATATTTTTTTATATCAATATAAGTATATTTTCATAGTATTCGGTTAAATGGTATCTAAAAGTGTTTGGGGTCCATGTGTCTGGTATTTATTCCATACACTAGCCTACAAGGCCGTCCCTGAAGATTTTCCGAAGATAAAAACCGAATTAATACAGTATATTCAGCGGATTTGTTCGAATTTGCCCTGCCCGGAATGTACACAGCACGCAACGATATATATGACTCAAAATTCACGGAAAATTGCCGCAATACAAACGAAAGAACAATTACAGTATTTTTTGATTGATTTTCATAATGCTGTAAATGTGAGAAAAGGGAAACCGGCGTTTACGTACGAGCAATCCCAGGAGAAATACAAACTAGCCAAAACAAGCGATGTCGTCCAATATTTCTTCAAGATATACGGTGATAAAAATAATGGCGGGAATATAAAAATGTTTGCGAATAACGGGTTTCATAAACAAATATTATTGTCGGAATTTTCGGCGTGGATGGTGCACAATTATGGAAGGTTTTATGGATAAAACCCACCGTGCGGTGCAGTGGTGCCGGGGACGGTTTTATGGATAAAACCTGCCTTACAGGTCCTGAATCACCTGCCCATTCTTATATACTGAACACTTGAACGTCTGATTCGTCGGGCGTTTACAAACCACATTATTGCTTGTTAGATCATTAAAAAACAATAAACTTTCAAAATTGTTGAACTTAAGTAGGAAATACCATATCGAACCTAATGTCAACCCAACGACAGCACCGATTGTTATACCGCGCGGGACTGTACAGAAATACATTAGTTTCACATACGCATCCACCGAGAATATACTTATAATAACACCTACAATCCAGAAATTAATCTGGTTGTTACTCAACATCGGTAATAATAAATACATCAATGTGAATGAAATAAACATACTGTTATAATTAGGAACATTATACCTGGACGGAATGAGAGGGAATTCGACGAGATTACATACGACACCTTCATTGTCGAGAGGTTCGCTCCCAATCACCATACTCACCATATAATTGAGAACTGACGCTATTAGCACACCCCCCAAATAAATAAGACCCTTTATATTTTGATTAAAAACCGATACTAATATTAAAAATGTGCCTAAAAATAAGGGTGCGAATATACTAAATAATTGGATCACATTCGAAAATGTGAGTTGGACCGCCATTATCGTATCGTATCTTCTTTATCTGTTATATAATACGAGTATTATAATATTTCCGGGTGTTTGCTGGGGGGTGTATCGCTATCGATACACGGGTCGGCGAGGTGGCGGACGAATACAGTATAAATACAACTTTGTATAATATGTAACTGATACTTGCTCGCTGAAATGGGTATTCCAAGTTATTTTTCGGATATTGTAAAACGTCATAAGAATATTGTGAAACGGTTGGGGTTGCTTCCACGTATCCATAATCTGTATATGGATACGAATGGTCTAATTTATGATGCAGTTCGTATTGTCGGGTCCAATCGCGGGATGTCGGATGATGAATATGAAACCGTGTTAATCAATATGGTGTGTGAGAAAATCACCGAATATGTGAAAATGATTCGCCCTGAATCGAAAGTGTTTATTGCGTTTGATGGAGTCGCACCGGTTGCTAAATTGAATCAGCAGAGGGAGCGTAGGTATAAGTCGTGGTTTACGACGATTGTTGAGCAGACGATTAATCGTAAGGCGGTGGTGGCGCTGACGGGGGGGACTGGGACGGGCGCGGGGACGGGCGCAGCGAAGGACGTCCAGACCGCACTTCAAAAAGCGTGGAATACATCATCGATTACACCTGGGACACGGTTTATGACAAAACTTAACACGCGGATGCGTGAGTATATCTCAACACAAGCGTATACGGGCGCCGGAAGTGGGACTGGACCTGAGTATATTTATTCCGGAAGCGATACTGCGGGGGAGGGCGAACATAAGATCTTCGAATACATTCGTGCGTTTCCTGAGTATCATAGGGATACAACGACACTGATCTATGGTCTGGATGCGGATTTGATTATGCTTTGTTTGAATCATCTGCATATATCGGAGAATATCTTTCTGTATCGCGATACGCCGGAGTTTATCCAGTCACTGGACAATACGCTTTCGAAAGACGACCATTACTTTTTGGATATCCCGACATTTGCGTGTTCATTGGAGGCGATTATGCGTGAGACGAAGGCGAGTATGAGTACGACACCGGCAACGGGGAGTGTGAGTACGAGTACGACGAGTACGGGAGTTCTAGAGACCCGTATCACACCCAGTGTGGTTGCAGCAATTGATGATTATATCCTTATGACATTTATGCTCGGCAATGATTTTATGCCGCATTTTCCCGCTCTTAATTTGAGAACTATCGGGATGACAATATTACTTCAGACATATGCTGATGTATTTCGCGACTCGAACCAGTATTTGGTTAAACGTTCAAAGGATCATGTAAAAGAGATTGTATGGAAGTCGATGCGCACATTTATTGAGCGATTGGCTGCGAACGAGCATGAGTTATTAATGAATGAGCATAAGACACGGGATAAACAGAGTAAGCGATTCGGCAGCAGTGGCGGCGGCGGTGGCGGCGACCGTAGAGGCAGCAATCATTTCAACAGTAACAAATCAAATATCAATCCACAGACGGGTATGTCGTCGTCATTGTCGTCCGCGAAAGTTGATATGACCGAACTTACCGGTGTTGCCTGCGGGCGTGTTATTCAAATGGTGTCTAGTGTAGATAAATGTCATACGATGTTGGACTTTATGTCGATCCCGATGCAAGAGCGGGCAACTGAAAAGTATATTGACCCATTCCGCGAGAATTGGGAGTATCGGTATTATGATGCACTGTTTGATATTGATTTGTATACTGATCGTACGAAGAGTGGCAGTGACGGTATTTCTACGCGTGGCGTAGACAGGGTGCGTATGATATGCATTAATTATATTGAAGGTCTTGAATGGACGATGCGGTATTATTCATCTGGTTGTGTGGATTGGCGGTGGACGTATAAGTATCCCTATGCACCTCTATTGAAGGACCTGGTGCGTTATATTCCGCATACGGATACCGCGATGTTTACGGAGGGTGCGTTGCCAAACCCTGTACGTGACCTCGTTCAATTGTGTTATGTCTTGCCGATGTCGGGTCACGGACTTTTACCACCGGCAGTCGCCGATAAACTGAAGCGTGAATATTCACATTATTACTGTGATAAACTGGAATTTAAGTGGTCGTACTGTAAATATTTTTGGGAGGCGCATACCGAGTTGCCGCATATCCGGATTTCGGACTTGGAGGAGGTGGTGGCGGGGTGTGTGTAGGTGATTTTATTTTACGCTAAACTATATAAAATAATCTACAGTATATCGTATATTGTAGATGATTGAATTATTGCCATTGGGTACCGTCGCGGTGGTTATTCTATTGACGTGGATATCGGATTATTGGGATGATTAGAGAATGCGAGCATTAAAATGCGGTATTCACCCAATCTCTCGTGACCACCGCATCGACACTTTCTAATGCGCCTTCCACCCATCCCTGGTCGCGGCTCACCATTTCTCCGACGACGACCATTCCTTTCATCGGGTGTTGTGCTTTACGAATGAATTCGCCGCGGGTTTTGAACTCGTCACTGAGAGGCGCATAATAGTGTGTGCCGACAGACCAGTAGATAATTATTAAACCTATCCAGGTTGGGTTGTCGCGACATCCCGACCTTATATATATCTTCGGATGTTCTGATAAACTCTCGTTCGTGTATCAAATATATATAATTTGTAATGCTTTGTTTCATAATTTCCATTGGATTATTTGTGATCTACTGTTATAATATATATGTTAAACCCTGTTTAAGTAAAATTACTACATCAATGTGCCTTTGTTTATTACCGTTTCTCTCGCGATATTTTTAACCACTTTTAATATATTGGTATCATCCGCATCGCTTACGTGTCGACAAATATTCATAAACCTGTCGTTATCTCGACCGTAGCTCTTTTCGCAACCAGGATGTTCGTCGGCCCATTTATTTACAAGTACAGCGTGTTTATGTCCCACAATAAGAACCGCGTTCTTTAATTTCTGACTATTCACATCCTCACGTTCCCAACAATCATCATCCTTCACATATAGAATCTCTCGTTTCTTGTCACTACAGTGGATTGGTCGTTTATTAATTTCGGTGTTCTTTAAATTGTCTATAAAAATACTAGATATTCCTTCGACATATCCACGCTCTCCCACAGTTTCAACACTTTTCATATTTGGTTCAATTGAGTTCACGAAATCAGTCATATTCATTGCGTCCTTACATTTTTCATTAAGAAAAACGTTGATACTAAAGTGATTATTATCACCTTGATGATTGTATATATTATTTGTGACAGAGGCCGAATTGGATTTACATAATTCTAACACTTTATTGGTTGTATCTTGTTGTGATGATAATAATTCTTGGTTACTCTTAAGTATTTCGTTATTCGTTTTCATTACATCCATTATCATTTGTTTGAATTCTTTATTTTCGTGTAAAAGTGTATTAATGATAGTATTCATGTTCGATCCCATTGTATTTGAATTGGTTTCTTGCGTCTTTCCAATACAAATTTTCATATGACGATATAATCCAGATGAATATGAATATCCGAGTCCACAATATTTACATTGTTGTGTCTTGTTATATGTTGGTTTGGTCTTTTTTGGAATACTAAACCGATTATACCCCCGCTTACTATTATTGGATATATCGGTTATATTCAAAACAATTTCATTTTCGGATGAGGTAGATTCACTATTATCATCGCAGGATATATTATCATCGCCAGTTGCGACGCCAACTTTTAATACGTTTTTACAATGTTTCATCGTTTGAATATGTTTCTTATAGTCGGCGCGATTTGGTGTATGTATATCACATATGTCACAAGAGAACAACATTTATAATTACATTATATTTTATATTTATATTCTTAAACACATTGATTTATCATCTTGCGATTTTTTAAAAATATACATCTCCTGCTACGAGACTGTATGATAATGTGTTTTACAGAACGATTGAAGTTTATACTACCCGATTATCCCGCTGTGATATTTTGATATATTTATATATCATTTAAGTATCATTTGACACAAATGTCCGTTTGATGGGAGTCTATGTCATCGGCTTACCCACTTATTCGGGGTCATTTTCAAAAAGTCAGTGTGCGGTTTTTTAATTAATTTTAATGTTTGAGAGCGTGTCAGTCACAAGCACGTTTTTATGTGTTTTTCAAAAGTATTAGCCGCTATGCCCCGATTAGACATTATAAATGTCCGTGTAAAATACGATAAATCTCCTTACTGACATTTACATTGTTAGTATTTCATCACACGACAACTCCCGTCGCGATATTTACATATACCCGAATATACCATCCCCATCCGACACCGCCCACCAACCCGACCACCCAGACTACGAATCATATCAGATGATTACCCAACGATTTTCAAAGGTTTTATATTCCCAAGAATTCCATCCAATACCAAATATTATTCCAATTTCAAACGGAAGATTTTCCAGACTTTTTTCTAATTTCAAACCGAATATTTTCGGTCAACGACCGACTTTCCAAATCTATTTGATTCCGCCAACGGTGGACTTTCCCAAATAATACACATAAACATAAACACAACTCTAATACTATAATTATAAGCGCAACCAAATGTCACTATTCGACATCATCGCCATTTCATTACTAACATCCATTCCATTATTATACGTATTGCCGCTGATTCTCGGTCATTTCATCAAAATCCAAGGGTATAAAATCAACGACCAAACAGAATGTAACCAACTGATCACCAAATTAAACATCAAGCGTTCAGTTTTCTATCATAACGGAAAACCATTCGGGTTATTTTACGGGAAATGGTATATTGGATATATCTACTCGAATGAAACACAGCATAATCAAGGACATACAATGTATCTGATTATAAAGCGGGCTAGGTTCGAGGAGATAACAAACGGCGATAAAATGGTCAAGACCGACGACGGAATGACGATGACCGAAAAGAAAATCATAGATATCCGCGAACGACGCGGGAATCCGTGGTGGTGGGAATATTCTGACCGCAAATATGACGCAACCAAGTTCCTGAAGAAAGAGGCGCGCGAATATCAGCAAGAAATAATCGACGATATCCTGAAAACCGTAAACGGTAAAGCGTCGAGAAGCGGCACATTTTTTATATACGGCAACCCAGGCACAGGTAAGTCGCTACTAACCCTCCTTCTTGCGAAACAAATCGGCGCATATTATTGCGACACATGGAAACCGACCGACCCAGGTGATAACTTATCCAAAGTGTATAGCACGATATCACCAGACGACGATAAACAACTCGTATTGGTATTAGAAGAGTGTGATAAACTTATTGTAAATGTAATCCAAGGCAATATTAAACCGCATCTCTATATACCGATTCCAATGATGGATAAAAGTGACTGGAACTCAATGTTGGATAAAGTCACAGACCTGGGGTTTTATCCGAATCTCATCCTTATCCTCACATCAAATGTTACGATTGACGCCATCCACGAATTGGACGCGTCGATTTTGCGAGATGGGCGAATCGACAAGGCGTATCATATGAAATGACGGGGACCTGATTAATATTTTCGGATTTTACGCCCACGCCTTGTTTTCTTATTACGTCTTGTTCGTTTAGATATATATCTTGAAACACGCTTCGTGTTGCGTTTTCGGTTCCTGGAACGGCGTCTGCCGCCGACTACTACTGCTGGTGCTTGTGCTTCTGGTGCTTCTGTTACCGATGGTGCTGCTTCTTCTGCTACTGTCGACGGGATATCTTCAAACTTAAGTTGATCAAACCCTTTTGTGTTGAATACAACCTTCTTATTCTTACCATATCTTAGAAAATTAGCACCGGTTGTTGAATCTTGTTCATAAAATGGAGTTGTATTCAATGTTAATGGTTCATACATTTCTTTATAATCATCAACATGTCCTTCTCGACCACTAATCTCAATTGGTTTAATCAAAGATTGAATGCCATTTGGATCGAATATAACCATAGTTCCAATCGCAGTATTATTACCAACTTCAAATACTTTTCGATTTCCATTACTTGTATCGTTTGAAATGAAAGTTACACCATCTATTTCTTTTCTCTTATAAATAACCGGAATTGGAAAACAAATAGGTTTATGTCCGTAAGAAACGTGTGTAATACCAGAGTTATTCAATATTTTTACTAACTGTGCTCCATCTTTATCAGTTGTCAATGGGTCATTCGGTCCTTTACACCCATCTTGACTACATGATTGTATCAGTGACTTATATCGGGCGTCTTCATCATCTGGTTTGAGACCGAGTGCTTGGAGAAAAACGAATCTCCAAGTAAATTGGCCAAGGCGTATTTCTTTCAATACATCTCGAAGCAATGTATTGTATACATCGACCGAATATGGAACTTGTTTATTGCCATATTTATTTCTTTTAGACTGGTCATCGCCATAACGCAGTGCAGCTTCCCGGTCACCTCCACTTTGAACAGTAAGGCTTAACTTCCTCCTGAATTCTTCTAACATTATATGATAGTTCTTGCCAGTTACAGCTTCAGTTTTTTCAAATGAATAAACGTACGGTTGATCAAAAAACGCATCTGAATCAAATCCTCCTCCGTGAGCAAGTAGTACTTTTCCGCCTGGTCCATCGAATACGTGAGCAAGTTTACACCTACTGAAAAAATCTAATAAATCAAGTGCGTCTTGCGTGTCATTCCCTCTAGGTTCGATACCCAGTGTCACTTTAAGATATTTAAGTGCTAATTGACTATCTTGTTTTTGCTCTTCTGATAGGGATGACGGAAGAAATGAATGTAGACCAACCAGTTTTGCATTAGGTTTACCATTTGTATCAAATGTTTCCATGTCTATTTTGGCACCCATAGATTCAAATAATATATGATTGACTAATGCAACCTCATCACCGTTTTTCTTTCCCAAATTATCATAAAAATTCCCCCATATTTTCCATCTATTCTTACCATTAGGTATTCCCACTACTGTATCTTTCTTTGTTAATTCAAAACAAAAACGCAATTTGTTTACATCACGATTTCCTAAAATGACAAATACTCTCTCTTTACCGTCTTTATTGAACTCAGTAAGTAATTTATTCAATCCGTTTATTGAATCGTAAACTCCCATTCCTTGGTCAAAGTAATCACCTAAAAACGCAATATTCAGGTTCTCATCATCAAGTAGTCGTTTCTTCATCTCAGTATAAAATGCTGGATTGCAAAGAAAACCAGACTGTTCAAAAGTTCCCTTTTTAGGACCTGCTAAGTTCCACTTTTGACACCCCTCTATGTCTGAAAACATTAGAAGTTTTACATTGCCATCACTCATTTTAAAAGGATAATATAGTAAATATACATTATGACAATAAAATATTCTTATCATAATATTCAATATATAACTTATTAAAACTTAGCGCCGTTTCGTGTATCGTCGTTTGTTTTTATGTGTTCTACGTCCCTTTTGACGCTTCTGTGACTTTCGTGATTTATTTTTACGCCGACGAATTGAACGACGACGCATACCACCGACACTGGCACCCGTAGGGACCTCCTGAGCAACTTCACCATCAAATGTTCCGATTTTTAACGCCTCACCATTATAACCCAATACCTCAAAGGATGTTATTTCTCCAGTGTTTGGTTTAAGTTCAACGGGTTCACTAATAGTGATCGATTTCATTTCTTTTGGAATATTTTTGTTAAAATGACCAACAACATTATCATTAACGAAATCTGGTTTTACATCGGAAAATGAATTCGGTACCACTGCGAATCGTGTTCCTTTCAATGAATAAACAAACTTTATTTTAATATCGGCATTTTCTGGTATTTTAGAATACACATTATTCCAAAGAGCAATACCTTGAAGAAGACTATGCATAACGCATACATTTCCAACAAGTCCACATACAGTTACAGTTATTTCATTTTGACCATCTCTATTCTTTAATATCCATTCCCATAAACCAGTTGAGTTAACTGCATCATTCGGTATAATGTTATCGTGGTTTGTTTCGTTGGGTTTATAATTATCGTAATCAGGACTGTATTGTATATGATAATTGAACGCAGAATAGGCTTCTTTGTCACATCGTTCACCTTTAGTGAGTGAAATATATTTACGACTATCACCATTAATCTGTAACGATTTACCATAATTTATTGTACGTTCATCATCCGTTTTAACGATAACCGTAGGTTTTCCAGTTATTGCTTCGGACGTAGTGTCATTAAGACCAATCTTATTTATACCATTACGATTGCTTATAACTAATTTACGAACTGGTTCCCTAAATTTGTTACTTTTAAAAAACATATATGACAATTCAGTTCCTACCACTTCTAAAAACTTGTTTTTAGCAGAAGGATCATTATTTCTTTCTTGTTTTGTTGTACCCCACTCAGGCGTGCCGTATCGTATAACAGTACCTGTATCAGTGTTTACAAAATTATTATTAACTTCATCTTCATATTGTACTTCCGTAGCACTTGATACTTCCGTATCACTCTTAATACGACTCTTACATTGAAGAGTTTTATTACGACAATGTTTCGGCCAAATACTTACATAATCAATATCTCGTTCTTCATATCCTTCTAAAGAAATGTGATTCACTGGATGAAAATCTCTCGAAAACACGACGTGGGTTTTACCCTCAACTAAGGAGTCTAATTCGTTTACAATATCTGTTGCCACTTGTTCGTCGCTGACGTTTAAAAATGTGCCACCTTTATCTTGATCCATTCCATCTTTATGAAACATAAAACAGTTCTGAACATCGATGACCACTAATACTTCCATTGGTTTATATTATATATTAATTGACTATATTTTATTTTAATTATTTAGGAAATGTAACAAATAATTAAATAATTAATATATATATATATATATATATAACAATACAAACCTAATATATTGTTATGAGTGTACCGAATTTTAATGAACTTATTCCGGATGATGATATAACTATTTCAGAAATACAACGGAAAGCTACAGAGGCTGGTTACGAATTATTAAAACTGATAAATAGTACTGCTGAATGGAACGGTCCAAAAGGTGACCGATATTTACAAATAGCAACTTCGGAAAGTTTGACATGTGGATTAATTATGGCAACTTTAGTTGATATTCCATGGGCTGGATTTATAAAATATGGTGGCTTTGGAGTATACGACACAGACGCAAAAAGAGTTTTCAATCATGTAAGTGTTGATGATGTATATACACATAAATGCGCATCTGAAATGGCTATTGGAATTTTAAAAAATTCAAACGCTACACTAGCGATTGCCGTAACTGGGAATGCAATGCCTTTAAATGACCATGTAGACATGTTAGGAGAAGTTTTTATAGGAATTGCTGGATATAATGCAGATAATCAAATTATCTATGAAACAACTGTAGTAAACATGTGTAATGATGATGATAATAGTTTTAGCTCTTTCAAAGAAACATGCAAAAAATGGTATAATAAGATAAAAGTCGATAAAGCATACAATCCAAGAACGGCAACTGCGACAATTAGTAAGGAAATTAGATATTATACTGTATATAAAGCATATCAACAATGTATTAATTTCATAAACACACACAAACCTTCTGTACCCGATGCAATTTTAGAAAGAAAAAAACAAAATGATACAAAATCTGATCAAGGTACTCATACATCAATACCAAATGACAAATACGATTTTGGTGGTGAAGGTATATGTAAAAATGATCCGTGTCAAGTAAATGGTGACCGGAGTAAAGAACAAACGGCATTGTACTCACCCCCCCCCTCAGTTACGACGAGGGCGGGCGCTGATCAACGCTTACCACTTCGTATAAAACCCATTGATACAAAAGATATAAAGTCAATATTTGGTGCGACCAAAAAATCTATAGGGGGTAAAAAGAGTAAAAAAAACCCAAAAAATAAAAGATCATTTCGTTTACGATCATATAAAAGACATTAATTAATAAAATTATAATATAAAACTAATATAAACATTATGAATAATCCGAAAATAAGTAAACTTTTAGCAACAACAAATAGTGATGATGATACTTCTAATTTAGAAGAAATAAAATCAGTTATGAAAACATATATAGCTTCACCGTGGGACGCTATTAATAAAAAAATTTATAATGGAAATCTATATAATAAATATCGTAAGGAATATAATGATAAGTTTGCATCAAAAATAAATGAAAGTGATTTATGCTCATCGAAAGATCCGGATAGTGAGATAAACCGATATAAAGGTTTATTGTGTAAAAGTCATTCGGGCAATTTATTTGAACATAGTCAATGGGCAGCTCTTCATATATTAAAATGGCATATAGAACACGACGATGTAATGGCTGATTTAAATTTAGAAACAACTTTGATTGCTGCGTTTTTTCATGATATTGGAAAAGGAGGTGATTGTATTAAGACTACTGAGAATGGAGAGACTTGGTTAGATATATATTCTAAAGAAAAATATAATGGAGAAGGAGAGGCTAGTCATCCAATACATTGTAGTAATATGATATTAGGTAATAAGGATTTTATTATAGATTGTGAAACAAAGCACGAAATTAATATTAAAGAATTAATCGAAAAGGAATATCCTGAGGTAAAAATAAAAGAGATAGCATTGGCAGCTTTAATGCATTGGGAATTTGGTAAATTGAATATTCCAGGCGGCACTGCAGATGATAAAGTAAAAACATATCTAACAATATTTAATGAGTCTTGTAAAACTATTGAAATAGAACCAAGCGAACAATTATTAAAATTATGTATAGCAGTTGCATGTGCTGATATAGCCGCAGGAACAAATAAACGACTACTTCCTAATGTTGGTGGTATTACACCTGCAGACGAAGTTTGGTTAGGAATCGACCCCTTTGTAAGTTATGGAATGGATAAAAAATATCTTGTTTATAGGAAAAGTATACTCGACGCATTCGCATCTAACGGAATAATGGGAACGTCGGGCGGAGCGAAACACCGAAGTCCTTCTTTACATTCGACTCGCCACAACGCGGTAGTGCGCCGAACTCGTTCTGCACGTTCTCGCAGACGATCACGGCGTGGTCGCCGCATAGGTGTAAAGAGAATAACACGCGGCAACAACCGAATAAATAAAAGAACAATTAGTTCACGATGAAATAAATGGTCTACGTAATTCTATTATAATATAAAAACTCTTCTGTTTATCTATTATAATTCCACCATCATCATCATCAAATGTCTCTCACCCCCGTCGAACTCACCCGCGAATCATTCAAAGGACTCCTCGAGTTCAATACAAAGCAAGGCAAACATTCGATCTTGAAACTAACCGCGGATTGGTGTCGACCATGCAAAACAATCAAGGATCTCGCCGTTCAGCAAGTTGCCAATCTCTCGAGACGCCCGATAGAATGCTATGAAGTGAACGTAGACGACTCCATTGATTTTTACGCATTTATGAAGCAGAAGCGGATGGTGAATGGAATCCCCGTATTCCTCTTTTACAAGTCGGGGAACACCGAATATATCCCTGATGACTCCATTACAGGCGCAAACCCGCCCGATATCGTCGCCTTCTTCGACCGATGTGCGAAGGTTTAAAATGACTGTGTCGAGAGATTTACACAAGTACCCCGATGTGGAGTTTTATGTTATCGCGTAACAGTAAATAACATAAATTTAGAACATTAAATATAGGAATACATAAGAATAACCATCCATAGCAACCATGGAATCTCTCGACTTGAACATTGACAACTATAATTTACCAGACATTCTGGGATTGTTCAGTCTACCGACCTTATTCAATGAAGACGACCTTAAGGGTGCAAAACTGGCCGTTCTTAAAACACATCCAGATAAAAGTAATCTCCCAAAAGAATATTTCCTATTTTTCACTAAGGCCTATCGCATCATCCATCAGATATATACAATCCGACATCCCGCCATCAATGAGCATTATACGACGCATGTCGAGAGAACACCCAGGACAGGAGAGGTGCCGTCGGTGCGGTGTGTCGCAAAGGATACACCTTATACACCGATCGATGGAGGGATGGCGGCAGCGACCGCGGCGAAATCAGTGGTGGATTACAGTCGCCTGATGCGGTCAGAAGGGTATCGTGGTGACGCCGATGACGAGTATTCGCGGGGGACGCATGAGAGAATGAAAAAGCGCCTGGATGAAATGATGGGGGGCGGTGGTAGCAGCAGCGGCGCAGGAAGCGAACCCGCAAAAGTCAAAGAATTTAACCAATGGTTTAATCAAAAGTTCGAGCAATATCGCCTGAAAGACGATGAAACAGAGACGGGGTATGATGCATGGTTCCGCGATACTGCGGATACGGACGCCGCCATTGCCGACAATAATGCGGCCACGGATGATAGTGGATCGTGGGCGGATAAAGTCGCGCGTCTTAATCAGAAGAAGCATGAATTGCGGAATAAATATGCACTTGTCGAGAGAACAGAACTGGAATACGTGGGCGGTGGCGGTGGCGGTGATGGCGGGGGTTCAGGCGGATACGACCTGACGAGAGAAAGACCCCAAGAGTATTCAAGCGGGATATTCGGTAATTTGCGATATGAAGACTTGAAGAAAGCACACACCGAGACGGTGATTCCTGTTACAGAAGATGATTATTATAAGACCCGTCGGTTTAATTCTATACACGAATTACAGACATTTAGAGACCAATCCCGGCGGGATTTACATACGCAAACGAGCAAAGAAGAGCAAGAACATATTTACCAGAAGGCCCGGATGCGCCAGGAAGAGGAAGATACACGCCGCGCCTTCATTTTAGCCAAACAAGACGAAATCTCTCGAGATATACATAAGAAGTTATACTCGGATATGTTCCGGTTGGAATGAAATGGAGTCCGTCGTCCGTCGTCCATCGTCCATCGTCCATCATCCATCGTCCATCGTCCATCGTCTATTCATCGGATGGATTATATTCTCTCGGGTATATAGATAGAGACCTGAATGCTCGAAAACAAACTCATTAAACTGGCGATAGCCTACCTACTTATTATGATTATCGGTTTCATATATAATAAATACAAGAAAACGATCGAAATTAAAGATCAGTTTGAAGACGGTCAACTTATTCAGAAATACCTCCTTAACGATACCAGTCTTACCAATAACAAGAAACCTATTTTGTGGATCCATATTGAATTCGAGAAGAACGCCCGCGCCTGGGAAAGTTTCGGTTCAAGGACCACCGAAAACCTGAACCAACCCTATCAATATTTAACAATCCGTAGTATTATTGAGAAGTGTGGTGAGAGTTTCAATGTGTGTCTGCTGGATGACGAGTCACTGATCAAGATTATTCCAGAATGGCGCGCCAAGGTGGAAGACCTCCCGCGCCCACTTCGCTCGCATATGCGTGAACTTGCGATGGCGACCATCCTTCATTTATACGGTGGACTTGTCGTACCGAGTTCGTTCATATGTTTCCAGAATCTGAGGAACCTATATGACGCACATTTAGACAACAACAACCAAAGCAATACTAACAACAATACCAAAACAAATGTCGTCATTGGTGAACTCAGGTCAACCTCTAGTATCTCTTCCGAGTCACAATATTCACCATCCACGAAGATTATGGGTTGTCGTCGTTATGACCCCCTAATGAAAGAGTATGTAGAATATCTGACACAACTTATCGCCACGGACCATACAGAGGATATGGATTTTACAGGAGAACCATCACGCTGGTGGATGGCGAAACTGAATCCTCCAACGCCCGAATCATGTGCGTCCGCGGCTGCCGCAGACGTATCTACCGTCCCCGCCTCCGCAGCGTCATCCGCGTCGTCCGCCAAGAACTACAAGGTATCATTAATCCCGGCCGAAGAATTAGGTGCGAAGACGATGAAGAATAAACCCGTCCTTATTGAAGAACTGCTGGCGGATGTAGATATTCATCTATCCCCGACCACTGCAGGTATTTATATTCCCGAAAAGGATATACTCAAGCGACACAAGTTTCAATGGTTTGCACGCCTTTCACCAGCACAAGTCCTAGAATCAAATACGCTTGTAGGCAAGTATATGTTGGCCAAGGCGGTCGGATGTGGCGGGAGTGCGTAAGTCCGGTCGGGTATCAAATGCACCCACCTACCGCCACCACCAATGTAATTACATTATTCGTAAACAACGCCAATTCGATATCATGCTCATGTATGTTATGGAAAATCGTGATATATTTACAAACCAGCGATGTTATTTGATATTTCGAGTCTTCTGAGAAAAGGGACGTATATTTCACAAACAGGAAGTAATTATCGAGTATATCCAGAACGGAATACCCCTGATCGTTTAATTGAAAGAGGATGGCGTTCGCGGCCGTCAAACCGGCAACACCGCGCAACACTTCGCGTGTATAATCTTCAAACAAGTGGAAACTGATATTAGAGCATATTTGATTGGCGATATCGTATGTAATCTCTCGATCAAGCAGTTTTATCTTCTCGGTATAATTGATGAGAGTCCGCACGGACCCATTGGAGATCCGCAAAAGAAAATCCTCCGCATCCTTATGAATGACCAATCCCTCATTATGCTTGATTTTTAGCATGATTTTATGTAGGCACCCATTATTAAGTTGATTGATTTTCATAATAATATTACGAGACTGAAATGTGTCGACGACTTTTTGGATATTCGTACACGACGAAATGAAGTGGACATTGTGACTGTATTTATCGATACAATTACGAAACACCTGTTGCCCCTGTTCGTTGATGAGGTCGATATCATCAAGAAGGACAATTTTCTTCTTATTGGGGATAAGCGAACACGTCTGACAGAATATCTTGACATCGTTACGGTAATACTGTATCCCTTGGTCTTTTAGACTATTTAAGATGAGTATATTCTCACTGATATGCTGTTTATTTTTATAGTATTCGCGAATAATCGCATTTATAATGGATGTTTTCCCCGAACCGGAGTCGCCGTAAAATAGAATATTCAGATTATCCATCTGGATTAAACTATTGATAATCGTGATTGTGTCGGCATCTAATTGTTCGAATTCGCGAATATGTAAAGGTTGGTATTTGGTGATAAAAGGGACTACGGGGGAGAATCCAGCGCTGGTTGCTGGCGCGAGAGTAGTGGTAGGCATCGAATTCGTATTATTGTATAAATACCTTAATAATGTTTAAATATTAAACACAATATTTACGTAAACATATTGTTTAAATAGTCGCATTTATATAGCAACATAACCTATAACGCGCGTGAACAAATGTTTTTCAATTTTGGTGGTGTTCCATTTATGACCGGTGGCGGCGGCGGCCCAGAGATGTTTTTCGAAGACGGCGGCGCCGGTTTCAATGCACCTCCACCAACGCCTAACCCGGACGAGGATTATTATAAGACTTTAGGTGTTGACGAAAAGGCGTCGGAGGATGAACTGAAGAAATCGTATCGAAGATTATCGATGCTTCATCATCCAGATAAAAACGGCAATACGGATGAAAGCAAGCAGAAATTCCAGGAACTGAATAATGCATATGAGACGTTATCGGACGGAAACAAACGCCGAATGTATGACATGATGCGAAAGGGCGGCGGCGGCGGCGGCGGCGGACCCGGAATACCTGGGGGTCATCCATTTGAGCACGTATTTCATTTCGGCGGCGGTGGTGGCGGCGGCGGCGGCATGAGACAGCAATTCCCGCCAGGAATCCCCGAAGAGTTATTACACATGTTATTCGGACAAGGACACGGCGGACCGGGTGGACACGGCGGACCGGGCCCTAAAGTCGTATTCCAAACATTTAATCCGGGTATGCGCGGCAACAACAATAACAGTAACCCATTTCAACAGCAACAGCATCAGTCACAACAACCCCCCCGATTCCAAACGCAACCAGAGTCGATTATCAAAACAGTATCCCTATCTCTCGAACAATGCTTTAATGGATGTACGATTCCACTGGAAATCGACAGACAAATCCCAGACAATGATATTGTCAGAATCGAAAAAGAAACGATTCATGCACAAATCCCGAAGGGTGTTCTTCAAGGCGATACGATTATATTGAATGAATGCGGTCATATGAACGAATATGGAATGAAGGGCGATATCCGTATTATAGTAAACATTCTTCAACATCCGGTGTTCAAAGTCGAACACCTCGATCTTTATATTGAGAAAAACATCCCATTAAAGTTGGCGTTATGCGGTTTTGATTTTGAAATCAACCATCTTAATGGGAAGGTCTTTAAATTGGCGAATAAACCAGGAAACGTAATTAAACCGGGTAGTATTAAAACAATACCTGGTTTAGGTCTTGAAAAGAATGGGGAAACCGGTTCATTGAAAATCAAATTCAATGTAGAGTTTCCAGATACGCTGACGAGTGAGCAAATCCATGCGTTATCCAACGGATTGTAGGACCACAGGGCGACCGGGCGACCGGGTCTTAGATAGGAATAATCGATACTGATGAATAATCTGTATATGACAATGTCGGGTTTGGATAGGGTTCGGTAATACCAGTAATTTTACCAAGCAAGCGCACCCGTATCGCGTAAGACAATACAACATTTTTACACGATATCCTAGAATTAAACAATGCGCCAATAGATGTATTAATTTCAAGTTTTAGTTCTGATGACAAAATCAATAAGTTAGAACTGGTATCAGCTATACCTTTAACAGAATCAAATATGTCGACCCATTCACTCGAAACATCACGATAATATTCAATATAACATTCATATTTCGTCGCGTTACCGGAATATGACGGTTGATTGAATTCAACAGATAACAAACGCGGTTCTGGACGAGAAGCGTATAAAGATGTAACCACAGAAGGTTTATAAGGATACTGCGATGCGTATATTGTATTATTCTCATTCTCCACAATAGCGTCATTATTTACCTTTGTGATATATGTATAATTAGAATAGGCCATCTGTGAATTAAACCCATTTTGAATTATTGTTTGAACACGAAACTGAAAATTACGTTCATTTATTATACCATTCGATACATCTATCGACATGGTATATCCTTGACTCGCACCCGCAGGTATTGGTATTGTATTAGAGATGACAGTCCAGGCGCCACCGCCACCGCCACCGCTACCCACGGTATCGCGAATTTCCAGTGAGTAATAGCGATATGTATAATATGATGAAACCGCGTCAGTTATATAATAATTGGGATCATTTTCCAAACTAGGCAATTTCCAAGATAATGATATATAATCCTTATATCCAACTGCAAATAGAGATGTCGGGCGCAACGGCGCCATAAAAGGAACGATATATGAGGTACTACTCGAATTAATTGAAACCGACGGTGCAACTAAATTTTTAGTGTTTCCATCAACTTCCGCAATTTTAACAGCAGATATGGTTATGATATAAGCGCGTCCCGGTCTTAAATAACGTTGAGCATTTCCACTGAGAATATCATCGGATTCAACAGACGGTATAGAATAAGTAACATTAAAACTAGTATCCGGCGATAAATTCGGTGTTAATATTGAACGAGACGTCCCGTCTGGTTGCTGAATTGACGGATATTCTTCCGGATAATCAGAATCCTTGTAATCAGACGGAACACTAATTACAACATAATAAATTGATGGTGGAGTATATTTCCAACGTAAAATAACTTTCCCACCGCCCGATTCTTGAACCAGTGAATATGCGGGATTTGTAATCGATGAAGAATTTAATATACCCATCGTGACATCACACGTGTTTAAGGCGTATGTTGGAAAGTAATCCGCGATATTGAATGGCGTTATGGTAAATCTGTATGTCTTATCATTATTCAATGGTGATAAATTATTTTGCACCAATTTCATAGTAAATGTGGTGTTCATTGATACATCTGTGCGAACGGGGGAGGAACCATTTATTACAATCGGTCCGGAATAAAGAATAAATTTATTATTGGTTATGTCTGGTAGTATCGAATTAATCGTAAACACGACAGTTAGTTTGTACCGTTTCGACTCTTTATACGAGTCGATACGAGGTAATGTCGGAACAAATACTTTCGGAGTTTCACCACCGCTAATTACGCTATCCGTTTTATAATCAATATATTTATACGCCCCCTCTACCGATAATCGGTCTTTTGTTACAGTACAGAATGTATCGGGAATATAAAAAATGTCGTATATATTCAATGACGGATCACTTACGTGTGTCAAATGACCGCGAATCGATATGTTAAATGTAACAGGTTCAGTATCAATATTTCCATTAAAATAATACCATTTCAATTGTATATTTGAAATATCAAATACATTTTGTGTCAATTCATAACTAGTATATGTATAACTGCGATTATTGTAAGTAAGAACGACGTTTTTACTAGGATCGGTAAGTCCATTTATATCGGGATCTAATAATGTAATGGGGGATGGGGGGATAATGTATTTCGTGAGATCGTTTTTGGACGCGTCGACCGCACTTAATTCGGCAGTCGACATTGTATATCGATTTTTCAGAGAATTATATACAGCAACGAGTTCATCTTTCGGATATGTGGATCTGACAGGTTCGGTCGCATTTTGATTATATCTATATATGGTTCCAACCAATTTTCCGGTAGTTTTTTCAACTTCCTGATAGTCAATAATGTAATTTAAGATAGGCGCACCACCATCACTCGGCGGTATTTTCCATGTAAGATAAACCAGATTATCACCTATAACGGTTTTATCTCTGAAAAATACGGCGGGGGAGTTATCGGGGCGTGTAATCGGAATACCAGTCAAAATAGATGAATAAGTCGCGATTCCAAGTTCGTTCGCAGAAGAAACTCGCAGATAGTATTTGTTTCCATTGATTAGCGAACCATATTGTTGTGCAGGAATGCCGGTTTGTTGCGTATAGGATTGCGCCAATTCAAGTGACCGATATGACACATTACTAATATCATAACGATAATTGTTCGGTTCATCTTTTACGTGTTCGGTCGCTGGTACATAAAGGTCATTAAACGCGTCAAATGTAACTGTATTTAACGACAAATCCGGAGTATATTCCAAATTATTGACCCATCGCCCAGATATATCCACATTGATTTGAATGATGAAATTCTGTATTTCATACCCACTAAATTCGGGTTTGGACCATAAAACCGAGATTTTGTTCGATAAACGCTCTGATTCGGAAAAATAATACTTGGTTAAACTTCCGGGAACATTTACGATCATATTCGGAACAGAACCGCATCTTTTCGTGTATAACTGCGAAAACGCACCAGTCCCGACCATATTATTGGCCGCGATTTTATAGGAATAATAATTCCCGCTTGTCAAATTATAAAACCGATAAAAGGGTGTGGAATCCTGATAATACGGAGTATTGATATTATAAATCGTTTTCGTCGGACTAGTGAGTATATTCGACGAAGCAATCGTCGGGTCCGGCGCTGAAAACCGGTAGAATTGATGGGGGGTAAGTGTGTGCGATAACATATTTAATTTAAATGGATTCGTTTGAAATACCGCATTGTAACTAGGGTCAGTGATGACCAACGAGAATACATAGACGATTTGAGTGTGCGCCGGATCATTTATGACCAAAGATAATGGAAACGACAATGCATCCAATACATCAAATGTTGCAGATATAATAGGTAATGCATTTGTCGATGGATCTATTATGATATTTTCATAAGATGCGTTGTAATTCCGCGAAATATCGAATAATAAATATGTATTATAACTTGGGTCACTTACAGTAGATAAGAAATCGGAAACAGATGACGTATTATAACTCGCATCGGGTATTGCCGAGTATATTTGTTTGAATGAACGCGAATAACACCGGACGCGTAATTGAAATGGTGCGTTGAAACTCGTAATCGGCAATGGCGACAACAGTGTCTGTGCATTCGAAATATCAACGATATAATTCCACGAAAGGTCGATTTTTAATTCATTAAAATTGGCGAGAGGTCTGGTCATTTTTCGTAAATAATGAACCGAACTGCTGGTGATCATATCGGTTGCACTCACATTGACGCCACTGAAATCCTGTATAATCGGAAATCGATAAGGCGCCACGCGCACCCCCAACACTATAATACTGTAGAATTTTTTATATGCGTCATCGTCAGTTAATGCGGTAGCCGTTGCTGGGTAATAAAACAACTCCGAAAATTTGATAGTCCCTTCAATGACATCATCCTTTTTAAAATATAACAGTTCACGGTCTTCAATATTATCAAAGGTAACACTGAATATATCCGTCATTATTTTGTCGTTATTTTGTGGTATAGCCCCGAGTCCATTTGTAAACGAGTCATAGGTTCGTTGATAACTACGTAATAAATCAATCCGGGAAGTAGAATCAATAGTATTTCTCTTATAAAGAGACAACGTCATCGTTGTTTTAGAAACTGAATTCGCACATATATCTACAATTGGATTATCCGAATGATATTTCCAACTCAGTTCAACCTCTGCATTGTAACTCAAATCAAAATAATTAGTCGATGAATCGGCAATTGAAGGTAATAGTATTATAGATGTATTAACCGAATTGACATCAAATCCCGTTGGAAGTAGAGTGCTTGATAGAAATGGTGCCGAATATGGGACCGGTTTCAAATAAGAGTCATAACTGGATGATACTATATCTGACGCTAATTCTGACGTGGTTCGTTCTTCTGAATAAAAAAAGTAGTTTTTTATGGTCGACCCATTATTAATTGGTGCGTTCCACGATAAATCGAGTTGGTTTTGGACTCCGGCGCGAACAATAGATGAACCAACCGTAAATTCGGTTGAAATCGTAGTCGAACCATAATTTCCGTAGGTTTCTTGTCTTGCATATATTATTGTAGTCCCGATCGCGTGTATTGTTACTAGACGCCCGGATATAGTGGCTACATTCGTATTACTACTTTCATAAGTAAATGAACCGGTACTATTTGACGATGGATCCGTTAAGTTGAATGAAATATCATTAAATTCCTTTTTCGGAATAATAAAGTTAGTGAGGGTTGGGAGGATAACACTGACAGTGAATAGCACAGCAACTGCTTTGGAAGTATATATACCATACGCTTCTTGTGTCGCAGTAATACTGGTAGTTCCAGCACCTAATATAGTTACTGTATTTCCGCTGATTGTCGCAATATTTGTATTATTAATGATGTATGTAAATGCACCGCCGGAATTATCGCTGACCGGGTCTATTAAATTAAATGAAGGATCTCCGTATTTTTTCGTAGAAGGAACGACAAAATTCGTCGACCATGTCGGTATTGTCGTCATTTGTATATTAGACATACCGAAAAGAAATAAAATAAAAAACCGCCCGTCGCCCGTCGCCCGTCGTCGCCCGTCGCCGCCCGACGCCACCGCCACCGCATTATCGTTGTTCGATAACAACACTAGGTATTGTCATCGGTCGCACATTTTTATTGAACGTTATATTTTCATATGATGTTTTTAATGAACTTGGGACATTTACTACATTGCGTAATTCGTGTAATTTTACCTTATCGCCTGTATTCGTATAACCGACAAAATTTTCAGCAAAAAGAAGGATTTCATAACTATCGCTGTTTGTAGCCGGATTTTGACTTATATTATTATCTAAACCGATGACTGTTACCGAAAAATAGGCCGTCGTGGCGTCCTTATACAATAGACTGTTGAAATAGTCGAAAGATTGTCGCAAATATGGGGCGCCAAGTACAGAACCAAAAATACGATAGTCTACATGAAATCGTATAACATTCTGCGAATTACTGATATCGCTACTATTCCATACAATTTGAATTTGTTTGCTTAGATTCGTAAATACCACATTTGTTAAACGAGGCGGAACCAACCCAATAATGATCGGATGTTGTAAATATGGACTGGCGTCATCGATAACCTGTAATAAACCGATCATCTTACGGCGAAGACGGTCAACTGTTACAGCCGCGACTCGAAAGACATACGGTTTATTATTTATTAGATCTGTAATCGTAAAAGATCGATTTAAACTATTTGTAAATTTTTCAGAGGTTGTGGTTGATAATCTACCCCATAATGTGTCATCTACTAAAATCGAATTCATATCCTGGATCGTGTTTCCAATTGTTGTCGTACTTGTAATTTGTCCGACAATGTTCTCCGGCGGAATAAGAGGAACACTATAAATATCATAAATGCGATACTGAATATAATATTGATTAATCGGCATTTCATCGTCAATATCGGCCGGTTCTGACCATTCTAATGTAATTTGATTATTCCCCACCGAAGCCACGACATTATTGACGATATCGGATTTACGAGAAGGGATCGCAGTTACAGTAGTAAACCCGGTAGAATAACCAAAATTTGTTCGTGTATAGACATAATATTTGAATTCACCGCCATTTTCACGTAAATCATATGTATCTTCGTAATAAGGACCGATCAGATTATTAAATGATATCTCAAATTGTTCGTTGTATACGCCATTATTGCGGGTCACTTTAAATCGGTCAATCCGATAGTCGATAATCGGATATCCACCAGTAAGGTCTAAACTTGGCGGGTTTGTAATCGAATTTAATTCCACGGTCCAATTAAAATAGAGGCGAACTAAACGATCATCCACAGAAGCATAAAAAATAGGTGGCGGGTTAGGAGGTTTTCCTGGAATAACCGACGTTTTATCCAGGTTCGTGTCGGTTATTTGTGTATATGGACTGGTATCACCACTTGCGTCAACCACGCAATATCGGACATAATATCGTCGACCATTTATAACACATGCACTAATATCAAATGTATATATTCCACTCGCGTCTGTGACTGCATTATACGCAACAGTATATTCGGGGTAACAGGTCACACCCGACGGATAATACCAGTAGTCTTTATTATCGGTGTATTGAATACGATACACCCATCCTGTATAGACCGGCGCCGGTGCGTTATTGGATGTGTCGATGTATTTATACCATCTAAACCGGAATGCGGTGTCAAGAGGCGTGATACTATAAATATCGCCATTGGGCAGTCCTGATGAGGGGGCGGGCGATACTGGCGGGCGATACGCGAAAGATGGTGCGATAACAGACGACTCCAGAGGTAAATCCATGTCAAAATATGTATCGGATACGGTCGATGTTCCGTAAATGTTCGTACTAGATACAGTGAATCGGTATCTCCCCGGAACAACACTGCCGCTGCCAGCGCCGCCATCCGGAATAATAACTTCTTTACGAATAAAGTTGCCTTTCACACCATTTGCGTTTAAAGGTGTATTATTCGACGCATCCTTTATTTCTTCGTATGTTTGGACGCTTTCGATTTGAGTATACGATATATCAGTTGATACCAAGTTCCTGTATTTAATCGTAAATGTAAGGGGTGCTTTACCATTATTATTAATAGGAGGCGTAAATTCAATGCCGACTTTTTGTGGAGATGCGTGATAGGACCGGCGTACTATTTTGATCGGTGTTGGCGCTGATCCTGCAGTAGACGAAACTGTCGATGATAACGGACTTTCCCCAAACCGATTTTTGGCAGAAACCCAGAAACTGTATAATACCCCGTTCTCTAGATTCGGAACAATGAATGTAGGAAGAAATACGGTGAATATTCCGATTATGATATTACTAGGTGCACCGTATTTTCCATAACGAACGATATATGATTCAACGATGACTTCGCCTGAATTAGGTGGTAACGACCATTCTAATCGGATCGACTGGTTCAACGGGTATGTCGAAACATTCGCGATTCGTCCTGGTGCACCCAATGTTGTATAAAGTGGCGTACAATCACTTAAAAAAATAAGGGTCGGCGTCGGCGTCGGCGCCGTCATAATAGATATACTGTAATACTAATAATAATACTAATACTAATACTAATACTTGTACTTGTCTCTTATAATAGTTTGATGTATACACTATGATAAGAAAGATTCGATGCGACACGACACTACACGACGAATGAGTTAATTAATGCGCCTGGTGCTGATTTCAGAAGAGACCAAGTAGATGGAATTGGCCGTGACGATGATATACTCAGTATCCACCTTATAGATTTTTGCGATGGGACTGGTATACTCGTCTTCACTTTTCACAAGTAATTTCTCATTGTTCTGACGAACACCAATAAGACAAGTTTTATCCAAAGAACTCGTCCAATAATCAAGAATAATCGGTTTATCTTCTAAAATAGCCACCTTGGTGGCGTGTTGAAAGCATGCGTATGAAGGAACACGACTCACTGTCTGGTTGTCGCCTGGACCGGCGCCGGCGCTAACCGCAACATTTCCGTTGCCCGAAGTAGTGGATGACATGAAGAGTGAAATAAAGAAGGTATATAGAATACTCAATTTTTAAATCTTTATATTCTTTACGAATTGTATTCCCTAAATAACTAATCACCCGTTTCTACATAATATTTGATGGCTGTCATATATAATTTCTTTTTGCGTATCGTTCGAACACTACTTTTTCCTAAACTTACGCAGACCGCCGCCGCTCCTCCGTCGCCATCGCCATCGACGTGATTGGCGACTAGACCCTTTTGAAGAACAAGTCCCATTTGTATTCCCGAAAATTCGGTTTCTAGGATTTTCTTAATAAACCGGTAGATCACGTTCAATATTTCCTCATTACATTTCCCGACAATCAAGATACTCCCCGTTCTAAAGATCATAAACGACACTTCGTAATAATTATTATCTTCCAGATGGACGGGTTGTTGTCCTGTTTGCGGTCCTTCCTTGTTTGGAATATAGTAAAACTTGCACTGGATTCCCGGATAAGAGCACGAGTCATAGTTGGTATTAATGCCATATTTATACTTCATCAAATGGAACAACTTATCACGGTCGATGAAGAACCCGCAGTTGAAATTTGAATTAATCAATGCAGTCTCGCATCGGTCTTTTAAATACGACAAATCGTCGCCTAACAATGGACGAAGTGTCGATACGAGTAAATCAAGAACTTGAACCAGGGTTTTATCTTCCTGAATCCCCGGAATTTCTAACTTGCCGGTGTTGAACACTTTCACATGCATTTCCTTGTATAAAATATCGTCTTCTGGTGCACGTTCTTCCGAGTTTTCGCATACACCGCCATTGATGCGTAAAATCAACACAAAACAGTTGAAGAATGCTCTCTTCTTTTTGTGATTTCCTCCGATGAGATCTTTTTTACACAAACCGATACTTATTTTGCGTTGGTCCTTGTAGGGTATGCGTCCGGTTGGATTGTCGATATGCTCGATAATGTGCTCTTCATAGAATAGTGGTTGTTGTTGTAGTTTTTCTTTGATTCCGGCCACAACTGCGGGGTCGATAGTCTGAAACTTGATTTGTTTTTTGATAACACCCTCGCGCCTCTTATAATAATGCTGGACGGGTACATCCCAAAACAGTTTGTATATATCAACCGGTTTGGTTAAATAGGCAATTTTCGTTTTGGTTGAAATGTAAATAGGTGTAGCGTATGGACAACCGGTTTCGGATGGTGCGGCAACTTCAGATGGCAGTGCTGTGGCAGCTGCGAGTCCTACTACAGCATCCTTCGATAAATCATCCACAAAAGAATATGACTTCCGCTGCTGTTTTTTTGAAATACATGACCGTTTTTGTTTAATGGGGGTGACTGTGGCTACTTCTTGTAACCGTTTACCCTGACCCGCACCCGCACCCGCACCCGCACCGTGCGGTTGTTTGAGAGATTTGTTATTGTTACTTCGTTCGTGTTTATTCATTTCCGTCTCATTGTATTCATCATCACCGCCATCTTCTTCGTCTTCGTCTTCGTAGTCGCAATCTTGCTGACGATTAAGACGCGCCATAAATTTGGTCCATTCAGAGTCAAGTGTCGGTTCCATAATAATCGATAATCGATACAATGATACCAGATGTTATTATGAGTTATTTAAATCAATTTAACGGCGTTTGACGGGGTTAAATGCTTATTCGCTCTTATTTACTATTCTCTATCTTCTTCGGTTTCACCTTTATGATTCGTTTCTTAACAACCGCCACCGGCGTAGTAGTAGGTGGCGACATGAAATATTTACGAATATTTAATATGAAATATTGGACGATATATTCACTACGTATATTGTGTAAATGGATAATGTGTTCAACGCTATTCAAAAATGCAGGATTCACGAATTCAGGTCGATTTCGAATAATATAGTAAAAATACAATTTTATAATAGTTCGTGGTTCGACACAATACTTTATACTGACATCTCTAAAATAGTTTATTAGGTCGTCGTCGCCAGCGACGGTATTATCTGCTGCGATAAAGAGGTCAGTCATCCGACTCCATACGTCATTGGTTATAACATTAATTTGCCGTATATTATCCTGATTCGTCTGCATATAATTTATCATACTGCGTATATCCGAATTGAATTGACGCTGTATTGACACCAAATTCGTATCCGATAACGTCAGTTTTTCGCTGTCGCGGATCTTCTTAAGAAATGATAAAATATCAGGTTCAGGCAACTGATTGAACCGCATCCGCACGAATTCGGTTTGAAGAGACTCGTCGATTCGTGACACATAATTACAAATCAGGCAAAATCGCACATTATTATCCGTGTAACTTGTCAGGAGGTATCGCAGTGCTATTTGTGCATTGGTCGTCATATAATCCACCTCATCTAAGATAACAAATTTAATCCCATTTCCAAACATGGATTTGGTGCTTACAAAACTGTTGATTTGGTTGCGGATAATATCGATACCGCGTTCATCGGATGCGTTTAAATGAATCATCAGTCCGCGATTCCGCATATTTAGTTTGGACTGATATGCATTCACCAGATTTATAATTGTCGTTGTTTTCCCGGTTCCAGGCGGTCCATAAAATAGTAGGTTCGGAAAATAGTTTGTTTTAAGGATATTAGACAAAATGATGCGATTATAGGGATCTAATACGATTTCTTCGAAGCATGAGGGGCGGTATTTTTCAACCCAAGGCATGGATTCATTTACAAGATGTGGTTGTTCCATGACAATTAAATTATTATATACGGATACATTTATGTGTTTTTCTGTTCAAATCTTAACCGGTATATAATTGAAACGTTTTGCGTATATACTCCGATATTATATTCAATTCATTTAATATACATCGTATGTCGCATCCGTCGTCATTGTCGTTACCGTCGTTACCGTCGTTACCGTCGTCGTCGCCACCGCCACCGCCACCGCCCCGTTCGCCGTCTTCACCTTCATCCGCCTCCGGATATCTGGAACTCATTTTGGGTTCGATGTTTTCAGGTAAAACGTCATATTTGTTGGAAATATACAAGAAATCAATATTTTGTAATATACCCATCGCGGTTATTAATTACGCGGCCGATAATCGATACACGACTGAGTCGATGATGTCAACCCATGACAAACAAATGATTCCTTGTATACTTGCCAATACAATATATGATGCAATCAGCAATAATCTCGAACTCATCACAAGTGCGGATATTATTCTCATCAATGAAGGTCAGTTCTTCCCAGATATCGAGGAGCAGGTGCGTATCCTGGTAGAGCAGTCGCATAAACGCGTTCATATTTGCGGTCTAGACGGGGATTTCGAGAGAAAACCAATCGGGAAACTTCTTCAACTTATCCCGTTTTGCGACGAGGTAATCAAATTAAAATCATTGTGCAGTATTTGTCGTGATGGAACACCTGGCATCTTCAGTTTCCGGACGACACGTGAAATGAACCAGGTGGTCATCGGGTCGTCGAATTACATCCCGCTTTGTCGGAAGTGTTATGATACGGAGGCTGCGGCGCGTGTGACGACGGCGGCGTCCTCCCAAATATAGACTATACGCCGTTCTTTAAGTGGTTTTATACACGCAATCCCGCGCCAAAAGGGTTTAAACTTAATTACATATATTATGACATACTGATTGCTCTCGCTTGCTTTTCTTTTTTTCCTGTATAAAATGCCTTCTGCGTCGCGTAAATCCAATAAAACCGCGCCCGCTGCTGCGCCTGAACCCGTGGCACCCGTCGAACCTACAGCGCCCATCGTCATACCCCCGAAACCATCCAAAAAGAAACCGGCGAAAGCACCCGCACCTGAACCAGAACCCGAATATGCACCCACATTTCCAAATATTGTAATTTTGAAGCAAACCGAACACAATTATATTGTGAAGCATAATATCGACCCTAGATCAAAACCGGTGGTAAATACGCGTCGCAAGGACGGCGACGGCGACGACGGTTCACAGAAAGACGATAATGGCGCAGCAGCAGCAGCAACCGATGCGGACGCGGATGATCTTGTAACCCCCAACCAAATACATAAAAACCAGATAAACAAAAAACGCGGTCGTAAACCCAAAGCTGGTCTTATGTCGAATACGACCTCTAATTTATCCGATATCACTGAAGTTCCGAATATCATTCTTCATTTGAAGTGTCATATGTCAGACCTGAAAACCAATGACTCGATTTCAAATTACGGTTATACACCGGCAATTGAAGAAGTCGAATCGTATAATATCTCAAATACAAGCATACATAGTAGCGATATTGCCAATATGAATAAAGACGATGACGAATATGAACAATCGGGTGAATATAATGACGACGGTGATGACAAAAACTACAACAATAACAATAACAACAGTTTCGAATCTAACAACAGTAGTTATTCTGCGTCGGCGTCGGCAGCCGTGTCAGGGTCAGTCGTGTCATGTGCATCGACTTTCACATTACCAGTTTCTAGTGCGTGCGCATCCGCATCAGCGTCAGCGACCATGTCATCAATTACCGCCAGGAATATTAACATTATTCAAGAAAGAAACAGCAAGGAAATCATGAAAAAACTAAACCGGTTAAAGTTTTCATTTCATAATGGCGAACCACTTCAATCGAAGATCAACCACAAATCCGCGTGTTTTTGGGATACATGTGATTTCGATACCCAAATGTATTATATCCCGGTTATGATTGTAAATGACATTTTTCAAGTTTATGGATGTTTCTGTAGTGCCGAATGTGCAGTTGCATTTTTATTGAAGGAACCGATTGATACCTCGACTAAATTCGAGCGTCTTCATCTTATCCAATTATTATATGGAAACCCTAATGGACGCGGAATTAAACCGGCGCCAAACCCGTATTATTTGCTAGATAAATATTACGGCAATTTAACAATCCAAGAATATCGTCAATTGTTGAAAGGACCTCAATTGATTCATATCGTGAATAAACCGCTGACGCATATCTTACCTGAACTATACGAAGATAATAACGACTTTTTAGTGAATAGCAAAGTTATTCCTACGAATAATCTGAAATTGAAGAAACGATATAAGACGATGGTAGTTCAGAACAGTGATGCGTAATGGACGATGGACGACCGACGACCGACGGATGCCGGACACATCGATACACGTAATATATAATAATATCATTGTATTATATATTATTATGGCTACGCCACCAAAGACTCCACCCAAAGGCAGTGAAACCGACGACAACAATAAAATCGTCCTATACATCAAAAAAACTAAAAACGCTACATATCCTACCAAATACGGAATCCAATTTGAATGTGTCGAATTGATTCGCAGGTTCTTTTGTATACACAAAGGACTTACATTTCCTGATGTAGTTGATGCGGTGGATCTATTCAAACGTATCAATGAATTCACGCCGGTGTCTGCATCGACTAGTCCGAAACGTGCACCATCGGCGTCGTCGACCGCTGCCGCGACCGCGATCCATACCTACCAATACCCATACCAACATAAAGCGTCATATTATCTGAAACCCGGCGTTATTTTATTCTGGAAGTATAAAAAAATAGACTACCCCTATGGACACGTAGCGATCATCTGGAAAAGCAATGCGAACGAAACCCTGATTATCCAGCAAAACTTGAACCCTCCTATAAAAATGTATAACACTGACGAATTATTCGAAAAAATGAATTGCCGGACGAGCAAATTTGCTGGAGTTAAAATATTACCATCAAATATTATTTCAGGGGTCCAAAATATGGAATGTGAAATAAAGCGATTATAGTTTCGATATAATTTCATCGACGTCTGTGATGGCGACGGCAGCCTGCTGTTTCTTTTTCTCCATAACTTGTTGATGGATACGCGTAATTTCTTGGTTACGCCGAAATGTTTCAGCAGATTTATCCATAAAGTTCCGGATCTCCGAAAATCGAAGTTGATTCGTAGACGCAGCACTCGTACTCGTACTCGTACTCGTACTCGCACCCGAAGTCATATACTCGCGAATAACCTTCTTCAAGTCATATTGAGTTCGTTCTAACGCAGAGATCACTTCATCGTGAGTCATATCGGTTTGCGACATAATAATCCGGACCATCATATCTAATGCAGCCGGACTAGGAACCGGTGCGTTCGTCAGTGTATTTTGGTTCATTACAATACAATACGACAAAAACTTTATATACTTATAACGGATAAATTAGATTCTAATTTTATCCGAATGAATGAAATTAGAATTAGATAAATGAAAATTGAAATAAATACATTAGAATATAAAGATACAACACGGTGTATTTTCATACAACAAGACAACGATGTCTTCTACTTCTACTTCTACTTCTGGTTCCGGTTCGATCGACAAACTCACAATAGACATCAGACCGCTACTTGAGGATGTATCACAAGTTATGACGAAACATATAACATCCATATTGAGTGGTGTTGTTGGCGAATATACCGTATATAAAGAGACCCACGAGACAATTATGGGATTGCCGTGTGTGCGGAAACTTCAAGACCGCATTTCAGAGTTGGAAAATCAATTAAATGGTGGTGATACTGCGTCCTCTGCGTCTGCACCTCCAACAGAGATATCTGAACTTCAATCCGCAATCGTCGATTTGAATCGGTATATTAAAGTACTGGAATCACGGGAGTCGCAGCAACTGCATGAAGAAGCAATTCGACTTGAAGTTCAGGAAAACGACGACGCATCATGTGATGCGAATGAACCGGATGTCATTATTCCACCGTCGGTTCATATGAATCGGATTATAGAGACATCGATAATGTATGAGGATACCGAGGCGACTGAGGAGGAAACCGAGGCGACTGAAGAGGAAACCGAGGCGACTGAGGAGGAAACCGAGACACCCGAGGAGACTGCCGAAGAAGAAGAAGAAGAAACCGAGGAGACTGCCGAGGAGACTGCCGAGGAGACTGCCGAGGTCGATGCCGAGGAGACTGCCGAGGAGACTGCCGAGGAGACTGCCGAGGAGACTGCCGAGGAGACTGCCGAGGAGACTGCCGAGGAGACTGCTGAGGAGACTGCCGAGGAGACTGCCGAGGAGGAAGAAACCGATGACGCCGAAGAGGAAGAAACCGAGGAAACCGAGGCGACTGAACAGGACGCCGAGGTCGAGGTCGAGGAAGAAACCGAGGACGCCGAAGAGGAAGAAACCGAGGCATCCGAGGCACCCGAGGACGCCGAAGAGGAAGAAACCGAGGCATCCGAGGCACCCGAGGTCGAGGAAGCAACTCCCGAGGACGCGGAAGAAGAGATTGAGGTCTCCGAAATCAAAATCAAGGGTGTCACATATTTCACGACCAGCGCCCAAAACGGCATCATTTATGCATGCGTAGATGATGATGTTGGCGATGAAGTTGGTGTGTTCAAGAACGGTGTCGCATTATTCAAGAGTAAGACTGCGAAGAAATAGACGTGTTCCACTAAGCAACATAAGAAAACAACACAACGTTTAGTATATATTCTGGCTATAATATATACTATATAATATTTTTTATTGTATTCATAAAACGATGATAGAGAAAATATGTTCACCTGCTCTACTTTATTTAGGTTTCTCGATGATACAAATAACGATTGATTTATTTCAAGGCGATTATTCAACCTCATTATTAAAATTCATTGTTATGCTTATTTTCACCACGATTTTGAATTTGCTTTGTTTGAATGGATTTACAAAATTAGTATGGTTTATTGTGCTTATCCCGATTCTGTTACTGACATATATCAGTTCGGTTTTATTCTATGTTTTCGGAATCAACCCTGAAAAGGCAAATATTAATGTCCGGAAGCAACCCGGGTCCGGGTCCGGAGAGGCGCCACCCGCATCAGGATCAGCACCGTCTGCACAACCCGCAGGACCGAAAATGTAATTATGACATAAAAACAAATAGTGTAGGTATTATATAATACACTATTTGTGATGTATTGTGACGTCAATAACGATAAATATAATCCTTACAATGAAACCCGACTACCGAGTTTCGTACAAATACGCCCCGGGATGATCAACAATATATCGACTCCGTATTATACCGAAATTGAGTTGACATGTGACACTATCTATTTCGCATTTGTTATGTCCTATCTTATTTTACCGATACTATATATTATATTAACAACTGGTGATTTTAATACTATAATGTTGTTATGGTCATTTATTCAGACCGGTATATTTGATGCATTCCAAGGTGTTAAACAATTTTTGACGAACACCGTTATATATACTATGCGGGTGTTTGGTTATTATACGTTTAGCACATATACCGTAGTAAAGGATGGTCGCGAACTCTTTTCTTCAAGGTCCGACTATTTTTATATGAAAAGCACCCGGGATAATATTAAACTTGTTGATCCGGCCAAATATCGGATTTGTAAATGGATCGATAATGAGTGTCGTATATACCGAAGCGTAAATAACAGTGAAGAACCCGAATTGACCGAAACGCATAACGATATTTACGATTTTATTCTACATACGTTTGATTCTGAGACGCACGCACGGATTCATCGTGGCGATTTTAGAATATCGACGCATACATTGTTGGTTAATAATTACCGTAAATTTTGCAAATCTTACCAATTTTGCGATACAATTGAGTTACGTGTATCAGTTGCTGATATCACTGACGGTTCGTCCTCGACCACGACCGCTACCTCGACCAATTCCGCTACATCGACCTCGACCTCGACCTCGACCTCGACCTCGACCTCGACATTGACCTCGACCGCTTCCGCTTCCGCTTCCGCTACAGAAGTTATTTTCATCGATATGAAACGCCCTTTTAATTTTTATATTGAAAAGAATATACTATTGGATAAGAAGTTTCTGCGTTGGTATTTGTATAGTCAACTTGGACGAAAGGATTTAGCCAATTATATCGGATTGCCATATTCCAAATATGAGTTAAATATGTATTATAATGATTTTATGAAGGATGTTGGCGTTACAGTAAAACCTAATCCATCAGAGCGTATATTGTCTGCACTTGCAGGCGTTGCCGGCGCCGAGACCATGGCGGCAGTATCACAACGGATTCGTGCATTTACAGTAAACGACAACCAGTTTATTCTTATCGGAAATAGATACATGGTAAAAGTAGATGCGATTTTAGGTTGTCCTGTGTTTGAATCAGGTGACAAGGACGTATTACAAATAGAGGATGTCCTTACGAATTATTATGAAGACTCCGTCGTTTCGGATACTGACGTCGACGAGGACGCTGACGAGGGCGACGCTGACGAGGGCGACGCTGACGAGGGCGACGCTGACGAGGGCGACGAGGATGCTGACGACCAGGAGGACGACGAATCTGCTGTCACTGATTACATGACCGACGCAGACGCAGACACTGATGCTCACGACGCTACCGACGCCGTTAATGAGATTGAAACGAAACCTGAATCACCAGACACAGAATTCGAACTTATTGATCCATCGATATACTAATGTTATAAACGGTATAAAAAAAATTGATTATATAATATACGGTGTGTATTATCCCATCCACATCATTAACAAGAAATTCTTGTGAAACAACAATGACTACAACAACGCCTGTATCCGTATCCGCGCCCGTGACCACGACCACGACGGATACTCAATTTCATAAACTATCTGACAAATGGACCTTGTGGGCGCATTTGCCTCACGATACGAATTGGTCGGCGTCAAGTTATAAGAAGATCTACGAGTTTGATACAGCAGAGCAGGCAATCGCACTGATTGAAATGCTCCCACCAAAACTCGTTATGAATTGTATGTTGTTTCTGATGCGAACAGGTATTGTCCCAATGTGGGAAGACGCACAGAACAGGAATGGCGGTTGTTTCTCGTATAAGGTTGCAAATAAAGAAGTCAATCAGGCGTGGAAACAGTTGTCATATGTTACTGTAGGCGAAACCATTTCGACGAATCTAAATGTCATTCCTCATGTAAATGGGATAACTATTTCGCCGAAGAAGAATTTCTGTATTATTAAAATCTGGATGGCGAATTGTAATTTCCAAAACGCAGGCGTTGTCCGCGAATTGGAAGGAATTACAGCACACGGGTGTTTGTTTAAGAAGCATACACCTGAATACTGAGCTCGTGTTCGAGGCGTTGCGTGGTTGGTCCACGAGTGTGGACCAACACTCCACTTCTCGGACACTCGCGCTTCGCCCGCTCGAGTTGGGGTGGGTAGTAGTAAATAATAATGCGACTTTGATTGCTTTATTATTTTTTTGATTGGAGCGGCGAAGCAGCGGAGGACGGAATCGCAGAGTTCGTGCAGCGGACGGAGCGATGAAGGGAGGAGCGGAGGGAGGAGCGATGATAGTTACGCACTCGGGAGCGGTGACAAACATAATTTAATCGTCCCAAGTGACGCCACATAATATTTAACAACCAACGGCATATCATTATCCAAGTACATCTCGATTTGATTACAAAGATTTGTGCACTTAATAAAATACCCTAGATTTTTCAGCGAGAATTCCCCCTGGATGATTTTCCCCGAATCCTTTTTATGAAGAAACTCCATACTCCCGTCGGATTCAACACGCCGCACCTCCGCCGTCGCGAACTGACCTGAACACCTGAATATCAATTCATTACCTACCGATTTAATCTCCAATTTCTCGGAAATACACGAGAGGTCACGAATAATCTTCTGGAAATCCCCGGAGGGGAGATTAATGACGCTTGAAAACGCGACTTGTGGTTCAACCAACTCTTCGGGATCAGGTTCAATCAGGCGCAACTTCTGTGTCTTACACTGCTTGATATCGCCGTTCTCGAACTTCAAACCCAGATAAGAAACAACCCCGTCATTGTAATCCTTCTTCTCAATATAAATCGTGAGTGTATCATCATTGTCGATCGAGTTGATGAGTTTAAACAGATGGAACATATTCACGCCGATGATGATCTTATCCAACGCACATTCATAAAGTTCGAAATTCACGGATTCTAGGAACAGATGCGCCAACATCGTGTGTGACTTATCCATATTAATAATACGCATTCCATCCTTTTGAAACGTGATATTTGTCTCGATAAGAATCTCTTTCATAGCGCACATCAATGTACGAAAGGGTGCGATTTGAACCGTCTTTATAGTAAGGACATTATCTTGAAGCGATGGGTGCGAGTGGACGATGGTATTCGTGGATGCGGATGCACCACCACCGCCAGCGCTTTGTTGTGCGTTTGAATTCATAAAAATCCCTTTTATACTTTAGAAAAGCAAATCCTTTATATTGATTTGCTGATAATACACGTATATTGATAATACATCTAATATATAATATGACCACACGTCGACCGAAAAAAGTACCGCGAACGCCGCGAAATAAAAATACACGGCGGAAAAGAACTGCCGGTGCCGATGCCGCGCCCGCGACCGAAGAATGGATCCGCATAACCATCCGAGGCGCACCTTATGAGCGCGGTGTTTCCCACGGAAAGCAAGTAATCGCGGCCGACCCCGAACGATTCAAATATATGTTCTCCGTCTTCGATTTCATCTTTCGGCAAGGGTATGGTCGCGATATCGACTTTTTCTACGGATTATGCGAAGATTTCTACCACGGGATAATCAAAAAACGATTCCCGAAGATATTTAAGGAAATGTCGGGGATTGCGGCGGGGGCGAATCTCCGCGTCTGTCAAGTGATTCTCATCAATGTCTTTATGTCGCTCCCCTATTTCTACGCACACCTTCTTCGTTATATTGATACACCGAAATACCGTAAGAAATACGCCGACGTGATACGCGACGAACTCGCCATTTCCGCCAACCCTGCTGCACTCGCCGCCCGCGCCCACCGCCTCGATGACATGAAAGATCGGTGTTCTCTCGTTATGGCGGTCGGGGAGGACTGGACCAAAGACGGCGGGATTGTATGCGGGCATTCATCCTTTAGCAATTTCCTGGACGCCCAATTCTGCAATGTCCTTCTTCGAATCGAACCAGAGGCGGGGGATGGCGTCCCGATGGTGATGCAGAGTATGCCCGGTGGCGTATTTAGTATGACTGACTTCTTCGTGACAGGCGCGGGAATCGTGGGCAGCGAAACGACGATACGCGGGTTTAATGCATTCAAGCTGCGCGACCCGATTTGTTGCCGAATCCGTGAATGTATGCAATATGGAAGAACTTTAGAAGATTACGCCGAGAGATTACAAAAACGGAACTCGGGGGATTATGCGTGTTCGTGGATGTTTGGGGACATTGGACGTGGACACGGACATGGACATGGACACGGCGGCGCACCGCGTATTATGCGTGTTGAACTCGGATTGAATTATGTCAATGTAGAAACAACGAAGAATGGGGTGTTTCTTGGGTTTAATTCGACGTATGACGAGAGAATTCGTAATATAGAATGCTCTGCATCCTTGTCGGATAAGGCGTCAAACGACGCGACGGGGGCGGGGATGGTTGATGGGGGCGGCAGTGGTGGGAGCGGATTTCGCGACGTTTCATCAAGTATAGGCAATCGTCGTATACAACTGGAGAAACTTACAGAGAAGTATCGCGGCCGGATAGATACGGACGTTATGAAACGGATCCTCGCGGATCATTATGACAATCATTTAGGAAAAACGGCGCCGAATTCACGGACGATTTGTAAACATGGCTACGCCGATGGAGGTGAAGGCGGCGGCGGCGGCGTTCCATTCAAACCGGTGGGTGCGTATGACACGAAAGTTGCGGATAGTGCGTCTATTCGACGGATGTCGTTTTTAGCGCACTGGGGGGCGCCGTGTGGGACGTCTTTTTCGGTGAAGGAGCATATGAAAAAACACCCGGAATGGAAAGATTGGGCGGAATATTTAGTGGATTTTCCGCGGAGGGGGTGGGTCGAGGTTTAGTAAGGGGTAAAATTAAAATATAAATTATTGTATATTACAATAAGTTACAATGCCATTAAAACGAACCGGAACCATTGTCGATGGTTATAGTCGATCTCAAGGCGAATCGGGTCTTGACCATGAGAGAAATAGTCAAAGTATGCCCCTTAATCCTGGAAAAACTTTTGAGGAGTGGAATCAGATAAACGAATCCAATAAGAATAACAAAAGAGATGATATAGTGGCTCGAGAACGGTATTTGGTTAATCGTGGGCCAGACCCTGGCCCGAGACCCGGCGGTGGTTCCCGTCGCCACCGCCGTTCCTCGCGTAAATACAAGAAATCATCCAAACGCGTATTTAGGAAAAGGTCGCGGGCGACTCGCAGGCGCTGAAAAATGGGGTTGTTTTATTCTCAATATATAATATTTTGAATATGTATAAGAGAATAGACGATGGTTAGTAAGAAATCGAATAGGAATAGAATAAGGAATAAGAGAGGTGGGGGTGGGGACGGAGCACCAGCAGAGTCAGCACCAGCAGAGTCAGCACCAGCAGAGTCAGCACCAACAGATACTGAGACGAAAAATGTGGATGAAGTTATCGACTTGATAAAAAACGATCCTGAAACGAAACAGAATTTTCAGGATGTTGTTCACAAAATGATGGAAAAAATGAAGACAGGTTCTGCTGCCGCTGTTGCACCCCCACCCCCACCCGTTGCCGACGCCGACGCCGATGCTGCCGCTGCCGCCGAAGCTGCTGCTGCTGCCGACGCCGCCCCACCCGATGCCGACGCCGAAGCTGCTGCTGCTGCTGACAACGAGACCGCTGTTGCACCCGTTGCCGACGCCGACGCCGAAGCTGCTGCTGCCGCCGAAGCTGCTGCTGCCGCCGAAGCTGCCGCTGCCGCCGAAGCCGCCCCACCCCCACCCGCTGCCGAAGGCCAAGGCGGCGGTCGCCATCGTTCCCGACGCCGCGCCGGTAAGAAATCCAAGAAGAACTCCAAGAAGAGCAGTGCTCGCAAGTCCAAGAAGGGTGGACGTTCTCGCAGGAATGGTTCCAAGCGTCGCGCCCACAGGAAGCACTAAATCGCGGATTCATTTATTGATTGATTCCATTATTTTTCGCAATTTAGGCAAAATAATGGTATGTATGATTCTATAACTTATATTTTTAACGTGCGTTTCTTTTTCCGTAATGAATATTTCTTATCTTTTTTAGATTTGCGTCTGTTCTTTTTGGGTTTACTGCCTCCACTTTTAAATTTTGAAAACATTTTTTCAATACAATCATTTATGGATAATTTAGGATTTTGGGTTTTACACTCTTTCACATGTCCGTAATCGATCATAACAATTTGCCCGATCCTTTCACCAAATGTCCTTATATAAAAATGGTTATACGGATCAACATCATTATACAGTTGCGTGTCAGCAACAAATTTCATTATAATGTTCTTGGTTATTTCTATCGGTTTCATATTACGCCACTGTTCTGGGTTTAAATAATCCATAACAATAACATATACATCATATTCAGTTTCATTTATCGTAATTTGGGTTCTGAAGTTTCTATAAATAGTTGGAGCAAACCCATTGGCATTTGAAATGTTTTGAAGTCGTACTTCATTTACATATCGTTGTGTTATTGTCTCTTTATCATCATCAGAAATTCTTGGTGGATATAATATCAATTTAATACAATTATTTGATGGTTCATTTACATAAACAACCCCACTAGAACCTCTATCACGCATAGTATATTCTTGTTGATTTGTGTGACCAGATGTTCGTTCTAACGAAATATCACTATCATCGTCGGTAATATCAAAATAAATTCTGCCTGGGTATTCGAACGCCATAACAATATAAATGATTTATCGTATTTATTTATATTCATAAATTTAAAATATCAAAACTATGTCCGCGCCACCCCCTGCCGCAGCGTCACTCCCCGACACCATCGCCATTCTCTCGGCGATATGGAATACAAACGCGGCCATACCCGACAATGAACCTATCCTCGAGCGAATCCATGCATATGTCAAGACCCAACTCCCGCAATCGATCAAGAACTACCAGACCGCACACGCCGAACGCGAAACACGGAAGAAATCTCTCGAACTACTGGCTGATGAAATCACGGAGACATTCCTAAATAAGACCAAATATTTCTACTGTCAGCATTCCGAATTGTATTTTACATATAATAACCAGGTGCGGTATGCGGTGATACATGAGGATGAAATACATCATCGTATACTGTGTTTCACCTCGTCCGCACCCAGCACCTTTGGTGCTTCCGCGGACTCGGTGACTATCTCGGCGCCTGTATCGGAAGCCTCCGGTGCCGAAGGCACCTCCGCATCCTTAACAGTTGCCTCGTATGGTGGTGTGATTAGCGGTGCGAGCATTAGCGGTGCACTTGGCGGTGCGATAAAGTATAAGATAAAGAATCGCATCATCAAAAGCATCCAAAATCGTGATATTCTCTCGTCGATCCCTGAATCATGCACTATCCAAAATGTCATCGGGCACCTCTACCCCGCGCTTTTCCGCACTCGCGACCACGCCAAGTATTTCCTCACCATTCTCGGAGATGTTCTGCTCAAAAAATCCGCACCGCTTATCTACTTCATCCCGCCGCTAGCAAAGGAGTTTATCAAAGATCTAGGTGGTGAATGTTACGGTCTATTCGGGTCTGGTTCTAATGCATTCGCAACGGCATTCAAGTTCAAATATTATGAGCATCAGTATAAGGATTGCCGGATTGTGGATATTCACGCTCCCGCCTCGTCCATGGCGTCGTCATCTGTCTCCGTGGCGCACCACCGCCCCACACTCCTCCGTCTCTCGCATACACCCGAACTGAAATCATCCATTATCGATTTATTCTGTGTCTCCGCACATTATTCGCACCGGTTCGGGAGTGCAGACGGTTTTTTAGAGCATCATTGTAAAACACCGGAAGTCGCTACCCAAGCGTGGTTTTTCCGCGGGAGAACCGAGCAACAAATAATAAGCGAGTTCGTGGATTATTCGACTGAACCTGCATCATCCGAACACGGGATTACAATGCCGAATATGTTATATTTATGGAAACTGTATCTCTCGGAATTTCGATTACCGAGTATGATTTTCGCGGCGTCACTGCGGTCCAAACTCGCGGATTATGCGTCGGCGTCCACGCCCTCAGACATATTCCCAAACCGCACAAGTCGATATCTCCCCATCGTCAGTCAGTTTCGCCGATTTTGGGGGGAGCAATGTTTCATAAATGACACCGAAATAGAGTTGGAAATAGATGAACTTTCAACACTATTCAATGAATACACCGGAACGACGACGGCAGCGGCAGCGGCAGCGACGGGTGCGGCATCCGATGCGACCTTGCTCGGTATTCTCCGCCATTTTTACCCTGATGTCATGATCGAAGACGATAAATATATTCTAAATGTGGGGTGCCTTCTTTGGGATAAGAATACCGAAATCAACGATTATTTAGAGCAATTTAAGCACCAGTGTGTCACACATAATCTCTCGTTCCCTCAACCGTTATACAATGCGTATGAATATTATTGTGGGAAGTGCTACTTGGCCGCGAAGCGTCGTATTATCAGTAAACGGTATTTCGAGAAGTATTTCGTCGAGGAATATGCAGAATACCTGGATGAAAATGGGATGATTACGATAAAGTGGTGGGTCGCGTCGCCGGATTCACCGATGCAGTCGATGAATTATGGCGAATCCGACGAATGCGACGAACCGGAGTCGTGAAGACAAACCCTGTCATAAAAGTTATAAAGGATCGACCATGAACTTTCTTTCGCCTCTGGATGGAACATGAACCCATATACGCGGTCTTTTTCAAATTCAAACGCACATGCGTGTCGAATATTGTCGCGGTATGATGTCAACCATGCAATCTCTCGGACGCCTCGACCCGCCGCCGCCTTCCTTTTCGGCGCGATAGGTAAATCACGGAAATAAACCTCCAATTGTTGAATTCGTTCTTCTCCGTGAAATAGATTATCGACCGTCAGGTCCAGTTCGATTTCTTTACCGCCAATCCAAAATGTGTCATATTTCATAAGTTGACATCCATAATAAACTGATAAAAACTGACATCCATGGCATAACCCGAGAACAGGCAATTTCGGAAAATGGTATAAATAATACAATTCCAACTCTAATTCAGGTTGAATTTCATACGGTATAATCCGATAATGGTTCGTTCCGGGAATAATAATCCCGCGAATATCCTTTCGTTTAATAATCTGCGGGTCACGTGACAGAGTAAGTATGTACGGAATTTTACGAGCGTCAAATGCTTTTACTACATTACTCAAATTGTTGATTGGGTCGGGTTTTTCTCTCGCAACAATCAACAACATTGTAAATATATAATAATAATAATAACACGAATGATTCGTTATTATTATATATATACCAGTGATTATTATTAGTGGTAGATGTAAATACTCAACAGTATAATTATGCATAACTAAACGGTGTCACGCCTGCGCCGCCACCGCCACCGCCACCGCCGACGACCTTTGTGATTTTGCCCGATTCAAGATATATCTTCATCGGAAATGATGCCGCATATTCAGCGTCATGTGTTACGACAATAACTGTCGACCTTTTCGACATTTCATTAATCATCTCCATTACATATTTTTTATGGAATGCGTCGACTGCAGCAGTCGGTTCATCCATAATCGTGATTGGTTTATTACTCAAATAACTCCGCAACAAGTAAATAATCTGACGCTGACCGCCACTTAAATTCTCGCCACGAGACCCAGCCATTGTTTCAAGACCTTGCGGCAGTTTCTTAAACACATTCATCACTTTCAGTTTGTTAAGGATGGTTATCGCCTCTTCTTTCGGAATATTGGTTCCATAGTATATATTATCGATGATAGACCGATTAAACAAAACGACTTTTTGTGAAACAATCGACAATTTACTTCGCAAATATTCGCGTTTAATTTCGGAGATATCTACACCATTAAATAAAATCTGGCCTTCGGTTGGTTTAAAAAACCCGGACATCAGTTTTATAATCGTGGATTTCCCGCTACCATTTGTCCCGATGATTGCAGTGCGTCGGAGTGGTTGGATTTTGAAAGAGACATTATCGAGTATTTTTTTGACTTCACTTTCTTGTCCACCGCCACCCGCACGCGCACGCGCAGCGTATTCAAACGACACATTCTTGAACTCTATATCGCCCGTTATAGGAATATCGGTTTCTTTTCCGTCGTCATTTTTATCAACTATAAGTTTTCGAATATTGGCTTCATTTTCGGTGATTTTACCGTATTCCGCAATAACACCGATGCTTCGCAATGAGGCAGTTTTGATATACTTTACAAAGAATAATATGATGAAAATCAGTTTTATAGTTATCTTGCTGTCGATTTTCCGCCTCTTGTACATGATCAAAATGACATATACATGAAAAACAAGCACAATTATAATAACAATCGATAATGCAAACCCGCCGATGGACGAATTCCATAATTGATCTTCATGTGCATGGTCGTATACATCATGTTTGGTCGTTAAATATTCCATTTCATCATCCACCTTTTTCGTGGATATGATACTCAATGAATTACTTAATACATCATCGATGTTGGATAATAAAGTATTCTCTTCATTTTCGCGATATTCCGACGTATTTTTAGACCTTAACAGAATATAATAATACAAAATAAAAAATAGAGTAAATACACCTATCGTTAATAATCCAATCCCGGTGTTTAAATATAATATATACCCCAAAATTACAATTGTTGTTAATACAAACGTAACAACCCAATAAATAAATCGACCAGTGAATGATGTGACTATATTGGGGATTTTCAATGTTTTTACGATATGGTTCGAGATATCCTCCTTGTCATAATTCACCTCAATGTTTTTGAATATAACGTCGATGAGTTTAAACCTGATAAATTTCTCCATTTTGGGAAAATACACTTTATCATAATAATTGCCGATCATGTAGACGCTGTCGACTAAAACATTTACGGCAGCAATTTTCCAAAGAATCGAAATCGAGTTATCATATTCGAGGTTATTTATTGCTGTTGTAAAATTCGTAAATAGGTCGGACAACCATATCATTTCGATGGGATTACATAATAATGTAACTGCTATTGTTATGATAAGCCATATCTTGTTTTCTTTTAAAAAATCAAATATATATCCTATAATAATGTTGTCGGTCTCCATTATAGTACCGTAATATAATACTAATGTTATATTACCGTAATATTATATTGCCGTAATGTGCCGTAATGTGCCGTAATGTGCCGTGACGCATTTAACGCCTCTTGGGAGTATTCACGAGACGGTGCTGCTTACCAGTCTTGGCGTTAATCTTAATAGCGCCGAACTTCCCCTTGCGTGCAGTGTAACCAAACTTACGCAGACGATTCTCCTTCTTAGCAGTCGCGTGCTTCTTGGCCGAGACAACGCGACCATGCTTGTTAAACATCAATGCACTCTTGACGAGACCACCGGGGGTCTTGTAGGCCGTTCCGTGCCACACCTGGGCGCGAGACCCTTCCAACATCTGGTATTTCTGACCATGCATATGGTAGTAACCATCTTCACTGCGATCGCAACGTTTCACCATTTTACTAAATATGACAATAAATAGTCGTTATAATACATCATTAGAAAAAAAGGTGGAGGATACGGTCGGTCCGTCGGTCCTAAAACGAGTTCGTCACCGGCGCGCCATACCCCCCAGGAGCCCCTGACCAACGACCGAATCTATTGATACTATTCACCGCATATACCTTTTTCACATTTTTCGTTTCAGTTGCTACGCGTATTAGTTGTGCGTAACGCATCTTCTTCGTAATATTCGTATTATTGGTAGATGTCGCCATTCCAGCAGTAGGATTTGTCAGCGTGGGGCATTTTAAATACGGGATACGAACATTAGGGTCGTCACTATTTATTACAGTCGGGTCTCCAGACGCATCATATTGGACCAGTGCGTTATTTATGCGAAATATATCGCTACATGTGAGACCGAATCCGGTTTTGGTTCGGTAGCGAGGTGCAATAGACATCCTTAATCAAGCGTGTGTGTGCGTGCGTGTGCGTATTGCTAACGATACATATATCCCGCAAAATAAAATTGAAAAAGAGTTAAACATATATTCGTATTACACATTACTCGTAGGATCTCAATGCCTCCCAAATCGTCTAAATCTACCAATGAAGGCGGCGCTGCTGCGACCGCGACCGAAAATCTCAACAAATACCAAAAGATGACCGACCGTGAACATATCCTTAAAAAACCAGACACATATATCGGAACGATTGAACCGGCAGAGACGACAGAATATGTGATGGACGCAGTTGCAGTCGCGGCTGCTGAAGGTGTCGTCGCGACCGCCGCAACAGTCGCACCAATGTTGACCCGCCGAGGTGTCACATACATCCCAGGATTATACAAACTTTTCGACGAAGGGATGGTGAATATGCGTGACCATGTTGTTCGTCAAGCACAAGCAGTTGCCGACGGAAAACCCGATGCACTCCCCGTGACGACTCTCGAAGTTGAAATCGACGCTGTGGATGGAACGATTCATATGACGAACGACGGTAACGGGATCGATGTCGCCCAGCATCCCGAACATAAACTCTGGATTCCTGAGATGATTTTCGGTCATCTTCGCACATCGACCAACTATGACGAGAACAAAAAAGAGAAAATCGTTGGCGGGAAGAACGGATTCGGATTCAAACTCGTCCTCATTTGGTCAGTGTGGGGACGCGTAGAAACCGTCGATCATGTCCGCGGACTAAAGTATATCCAAGAATTCCGGAATAATCTGTCCGAGATTTCACCGCCGATTGTGACCAAGACCAAAGTCAAACCATATACCCGCGTCAGTTTCCGCCCGGATTACGCCAGGTTTGGTCTTCCGAACAACAATCTCACCGCGGATATGCTCGCACTGTTTCTCAAGCGCACATATGATATTGCCGCAGTCACCGACAAGACCGTGAAAGTTAAATACAATGGAGGAATTGTTCCTGTCAGACATTTTCAGCAGTATGTTGACCTGTATATTGGCGCGAAGAGTGCAGCAAGCGAAGCCGGCGCCGCCGGCGGAGTCAAGCGCATCTATGAGAATCCAGATCCCCGCTGGGAGTACGTGGTTTGCCTCACCACCAGCGACGAATTCGCACATGTATCATTCGTAAATGGGATTTACACGCCGAGGGGCGGCAAACACGTTGAATATATCACCAACCAAATCGTCCGCAAGTTGGCGGAGGTTATCAAGAAGAAGAAGAAGGTAGATGTCAAACCGAATACAATCAAGGAGCAACTGATGCTGTTTCTGCGATGTGATATCGAGAATCCGTCCTTCTCTAGTCAAACAAAAGACGAACTTGGGACTGCCGTCGCGAATTTCGGGTCGAGTTGTAAAGTGAGCGACGAATTCATCGAGAAACTCGCTAAAATGGGAGTGATGGATGCAGCGTGTGCGCTAACAGAAGTCAAGGATACGAAGGCCGCGAAAAAGACGGATGGCGCGAAAACCAGGACGATTCGCGGTATTCCTAAACTTATCGATGCGAATTATGCGGGATCACCAGACAAATCCGCGCAATGCACGATCATCTTATGCGAGGGTGATTCAGCCAAGGCGGGTATTGTGAGTGGGTTGAGTAAAGAAGACCGGAATTTCATCGGGGTGTATCCGATGAAGGGCAAACTCTTCAATGTTCATGGCGAGACGACGAAACGTATCTCTGAGAACCGCGAGATTGCGGAAATCAAACAGATTCTAGGTCTTGAAACGGGGAAGACATATACGCCCGCGGATATCGCCACACGACTGCGTTATGGTAATGTTCTCTTCATGACGGATCAGGATTTAGATGGTGCGCATATTCAGGGACTCGGTATTAACTTGTTCCAGATCGAGTGGCCGTCACTTACGAAGATTCCTGGTTTCATCGGGTTTATGAATACGCCGATTCTGAAAGCCCGCCGCGGCGCACAGGAGGTCCTCTTCTACAATGATGGCGAGTTTGAGCACTGGAAGAAACAATTCCCGGGCGACGCCGTTCCTTCGGGATGGTCGACTAAATATTATAAAGGTTTAGGCACGAGTACGGGGAAGGAGTTCAAGGAATATTTCGAGCATAAGAAGATGGTCTCATTCGTCCATACCGGGAAAGAAAGCGACGACCGCTTGGATATGGCGTTCAATAAGAAGCGCGCGGATGATCGGAAAGAGTGGTTGTCGACATATTCGCGTGATGCGTATCTGGATACATCAAAACCGGCCATCCCGTATGAAGAGTTCATTGACCGCGGTCTTATCCACTTCTCCATCTACGACAACGAGCGTTCGATTCCGAACCTGATGGATGGGTTGAAAATCTCGCTGCGTAAAATCTTGTTTGCGGCGTTCAAGAAAGGGGGTCTGAAAACGGAAATCAAGGTGGCGCAATTCAGTGGATATGTATCGGAGCATGCAGCGTACCACCATGGCGAGGCCAGTTTGAATGCGGCAATTGTCGGGATGGCGCAGAACTTCGTCGGCAGCAACAATGTTAATCTGTTCGAACCCAATGGTCAGTTTGGCTCACGTCTTCAAGGCGGCGCCGACTCTGCAAGTGAAAGGTATATCTTCACGCAACTTAACCGTCTGACGCGACTTATCTATCGCCAAGAAGATGACCCGGTATTGACCTATATCGATGATGACGGGCAGATGGTGGAACCAATGTATTATGCACCGGCAATTCCGATGATTCTCGTCAATGGAAGCAAGGGTATCGGAACGGGATTTAGCACGGATATCATGCCGCATAATCTGCTTCAAATCATTCAGTATATTCGTGCGATGCTTACGGAAACTGACCGTCCTACGATTGAACCTTACTTCAAGGGGTTTAAAGGGACGATACGGAATATTGGGTCTTCTGCTCCGACGGTTAACGCATCCTCCGCTTCCGCGATTTTGCCTGCGGGTTCGCCTGCAGGTGCTTTCACAGCCTCCGCGAAGTATCTCATCAAAGGAACCTACGAAATCATTGCTGACCGTAAAGTCCGCATCACCGAGCTCCCGATTGGAACATGGACAGATGATTATAAGCAGTTCCTGGAAAAGTTGATGGACCTCCCGGTGGCGGACAAGGACAAGGACAAAGGTGGAGGAGCCGGATCCGTCCCTGTCCTTAAAGAGTATACGGATATGTCAACCGACGCGGTCGTGGATATCACCGTTACATTTCATCCCGCATATCCACACACACCGAAGGACCTTCAAGCCGCAATCATTGACGCCGATGCTGGGACTAACAAACTGGAGAAAATCCTCGGATTATTCACGACGCAAAGTACTACGAATATGAATCTCTTCGACGCACGCGAGAAACTGCGTAAATACGCGAACATCTACGACATCATTGAAGACTACTACGTGGAACGTCTGGCTCTCTATTCGAAACGCAAAACGGCAATGTTGGCGCAACTCGGGAATGAATTGCGTGTACTCACGAATCGCGCTCGATATATCCAGGAGATTCTGGATGACAAATTGGAGTTGCGACGCCAATCAAAAGACGCGATTCAAGCAAAGATGACAGCGCACGGTTACGAACACATCGATGGAGACACTGAATATAAATACTTGCTGAAGATGCCGATGGATAGTGTCACGGATGAAAATGTCAGGCACCTTCTTGGCGAACGTGACTCCAAGCAGGCGCAACATCAGCAACTTACAGATACATCGATTCAGACGTTGTGGATCAAGGACTTGGATGAATTGGAATCGGAGTATCGAAAGTGGGCGGCGGCGGCGGATATGGCGTCGACGGCAAGCGGTGTAGGAGGAGGCGCAGCAAGCAAGAAGAAGATGGTAATCAAGCGTAACTAATGCTCGGGGGCGTTTCATTTCGCTTTGCTTTGCTCGGCTGCGTCTCATTTCGCGTTGCTCCATTCGTCTCGCCTCGCCCTCTATTATATGATGCCATATACGGAGCCATATACGGATCCACACACACACACACACACACACACACACACACACACACACACCCAATAATAAAAAACAACACATTTTTTATTATTATTGAGTCAAAATCGTCCCGGGCGAAAGGAGGCGAAGCCGAGTGGAGCCAAATCGTGCCAGGCGAGCTCGGGTTCCAGGATGCGAAGCATTCTTTCACCCGGGCGGGCGAGCAATTAGAACCAAGGTTTCAATTCCAATGTCTTATGCTTGTAATCCGAGAAATTCGGGCGTGCAATCGGAGTATACATACTACTAACATCCCGCTTATACTGGATATAACCCTCCGCCTCGCCGTGTATTCTAGGAACACAATATTCAAATACTAATTCATTCAATTCAATAATCTGCTGGCGGATTTCAGTCGGAGCATTTGTCGCATTTTGGAGAAAGATGGTGCGCATAATGATACGCAATGTATCGCAATCCTGCTCTCCAATAACGTATTTTCCATTGGAACGCTTATATACACCAGCGCGAACTCCGTTCTGGATAATCTGCATATTCTCTTTACTAAAAAATGCGTTGGATAGATGTGTATTTTCCCATATCCCGTTTAAAGCGTCGCGGTAGGTGACACACTGATGGACCGGGTTTTTATCATAAAGCGCGAATTGGTCTTGTGTGGGGGGTGTTACAATATCAAGACGTCCATTTTTGGGTTGACCTATGAATGTATGTTCTGGAACTGCGTTGTAGTTCATGTCTTCTGTATATTCTTCTGTATATTCTTATACTATTAATATACTATTAATATACTAATATATACATAATATTTCTCTAAATACAATACAATACAATACAATACAATACAATACGGTACAATTCTTTTTATATTTATAATATATAGTCGTAGACAAAACTAAACAAATCATGGATTTCATTTCAGGAACTAAAAATGTAGGTTCAGCAGCAGGTATAGGTAGTTCCGGGTCTGATGCAGGTTCTGGTAGTGACGGAGGCAGTGGGATGTTTAGCAGTTTTTCCAATTTATCTCTACAGAAGATGGTTATGTTATTAGCGATGATTGCCTTTGTTATTTCGGTAGGAACAGTCGCTATTTTGTTGTGGAAATCGAAGAGTTCGCAGAAATGGCCGCCTGAAATATCGAAATGCCCGGACAGGATGAAGTTTGATGGAACAAAATGTACCGATCCTTATGGATTAGGTGCGGCCGAGCATACTCCAGGTGCCGATAATTGTGCTAATTACAACGCCTTTAAAGGTACCGACAAGGTCTATTCGAATGTACCCGGATCAGATGGATATATACCGTGGGAAGGAATCTTGGACGGAAAGGCTTCAAAAAGTGCATCGTTGAAGTGTTTATAATGGAATGGAATAGAATATGTAATGTAATCACAGCAGTATTTACATTACAGCGAACGACCCGGCGAACGACACGGAAAACGACCAGGTGAGTGAGTGAACCGTTCGCACGCGAACGAGTGAACGAACGAACAATTAGAACCGATACGCCCCGGGTGAAGCACCAGACGCCTGGGTAGCCACAGCCGGAAGAGAGTCAGATGCGGAAAATGAACCAGCCTTCATATTTCCAGTGACGCACATGGAGTAAAACAGGCGACTCTGAAAATACATAAGCGCATAGACCAAGATCATCAAAAAGGAATAAAATGTGCTCATTATTGTGACCTTCCCCCTAAATAGCATAACAAGTGCAGATATGAATCCTAGACCGGCAACCGCCAAAAATATGAAATTAACAACGGTAAGCCAATAAAAAAGGAGACAATAATCCTTATCAAGAGGAGCAAATAAACTTTGAATAGAATCCATTGATTGATTGATTGATTAACTGGTTATAATATATAAAAAGAAAAAACATATGATAATAACCAAAGAAATATAACAACAATCGTAATAAAATAAATGTCTTTATCGGGTGCCGCAGGCGCATCCGCAGCTGGCGCATCTACGTCCACGAATTATAATACGTACCTAGGTCGCGAGACCATATACAATAATATACGCGACTTTCTCGCATTATTTCAAAAAAACAAGAGCGACCTTACATTTAAGCGTGGGGTCTATATCTACGGCGCACCTGGATCAGGTAAAACCGAGTTCGTTGTCCGTCTTCTAAAAGAACTAAACTACGACATTATTAAATACGATGCGGGAGATATCCGTAATAAGTCTATTATTGACTCCATCACTCAGCACAATATTTCCGATAAAAATATAATGTCGATCTTCCAGCGTAAAATCCAGAAAATCGTCATTGTAATGGACGAGTTAGACGGAATGAATAATGGGGATAAAGGCGGAATTACGTCACTGATTAAACTCATTCGTCCTAAAAAGACGAAAAAACAGAAACAGGAAGAGATAACGATGAATCCCATTATATGTATCGGAAATTACCACATCGACAAGAAAATCAAGGAACTCATGAAAGTCTGCCACGTATATGAGTTGAAAACGCCCACCCCGACACAAATGTCGCAATTGGTGGATATGACGATGCCTAACCTTGATATCGGGTTACGTAAAAGCGTCATAACATTTATCCAAGGTAATTTACGCAAATTGAATGCCGTCGCGGAAATGAATAAAACCCCAAACACCATTATATCCAATAATATTCTTCACGCGATTTTCCAACCAAAGACGTATAATGAGGATATTAAGAAAGTCACGCAGAAATTATTCAATACAGCGTACCCCATCTGCGACCACAATACACTGATCAATGAGACTGACCGAACCACGATCGGTCTCTTATGGCATGAGAATGTGATCGACGTGCTTGAAAAAATGCCTGTCTCAGTGTCGGTTCCCTTTTATCAATTGTTACTGGATAATATTTGTATGGCCGATTATTTCGACCGTATCACGTTTCAGAACCAGATTTGGTTATTTAATGAATTATGTTCACTCATTAAGACGTTTTACAATCACCATTTATACCATCAATCATTCCCGAAAAAGACGAGGTTTAACCCTACAGAGGTTCGATTTACGAAAGTTCTCACCAAATATAGCACTGAATACAATAACCTGCTTTTTATACAGAATTTATGTATTCAATTATCGATGGACCAAAAGGATCTCTTCGCATTCTTTTTGACGCTTCGGAATCAGTATCCCGAGGATGAAATCCCGCGGATCCTTGAAACGTATGATATATCCAAATTGGATGTGAATCGTATTTACCGTTATTTAGATAAATATATGGCGAAACCGGAACAGTCGTCGGCGTCGTCGTCTGCGTCGTCGTTGTCGTTGTCGTTGTCGGCAGGAACGATGGCAGTAGCAGGAGATAATTTGATGAATGATGATAATACGGATTTACTAGACTAGTTGTTCCGGCCCGGTCGGCGCTACCGCGTTTGATATGTATCAAAAAGATATAAGAAATATTTAGAAACATATTTAGGTAATGGGCGCTTCTATTTCATTTGATTCAAAATATAAACTTATCCTTGACGCCGAAGTAGAGTGTATTTCGAATACCAAACCGTCCGCGTCTAAGTCTAAGTCTAAGACGGCGTCAGATTCCGGGTCAGGGTCAGAGTCCGGGTCTGGGTCTGATTCTGGATCCGGATCCGGATCTGACAGTGAGGATGAGACCAAGATATTCACAGTAAAACTCACCCCGGAAATCATCGGTTATATTCGCACATATATTCGCGACAATGATTTCCTGGATATCATGGATACAATAACCGAAATCGAACTGAATGAATATGGTCACGGTCCGGATTCAGCGCTTGTATTTGATTCACAATCTGTAATCTATAATATCAATGATAATAAGATTGAGGCGTCTGGTGAATGGGAGTATATCGCGGCTACACCTATCAAATCAGTCCCCACCATTTCTATGAAGAGTAGTCGCAAACATAAATCAAAGGGAGGTAGTAGTAATAGTCGCAGTCACGACGACAACAACGACAACGACGACAATGACTCACGTTCAAAGAATAATAACAATAATGGATTTAAGACGAAGGATGATGAGTTGGCACTTTCAGAGATTGAAAACATCATTTCCGATAGATTTAAGGAGTATAGCAAACATCGGGATTTCGTCATTCACGAATCAAAAACGAGTACGCTTATTTTGAATATTCATAGTGTTGAAATTGTCAAGGATTGAGCGTGCGTATGTGACTGCATGCATGCGTTATTATTATTATTATTATTATCATTATTTGTGAAATATTCGCATATAATAATATTTATTTATGTTTCATTGATTTATGTTTCATTGATTTATGTTTCATTAATCTACATCATTACAACTTCAGTAACAGAGTAACTGTTGTCGTCGTCATGTCCGTCGTCGTGTCCGCCACCGTCGAGTTGTCTACGTAATTCACGGTTTTCTTGCAATAATTCCTCATATCGTTCTAAAATATCCTTTTCAACAATACTAGTTCTGATACCACTATTCGATTGTTTCAATGAATTTAGTTCGGTCATCATTTCATTAATCTGATTATCACGAGAACTTACTTCTGACTGTAAATTCTGAATAATCTGAATAACTTGTTCGTTTGTCAATGTAACCGGGTCTTTACCTGGTTGCTGTAATATAATTTGCCCGCCGCCGCCCCCCCCTTGACCTTTCGCGGTCGCATCCGCCATCATCTTTTCTCGATCAATCTCTAATTGACGCGTCTGTGCGATAACATCCGGTTTCATTTCAGGTCGTCCCGGCGCATAATCCTCCAATAATTTCTCCAAATCTACCATATAAAACCGGCGAAGATCATTATCCTTAATGAAATCCATCACTTTCTTCGGTGAATCGCGGACAATATCCGGGTTGGCGTTAACAAGCAATTTGCGTTTATCAAATGTATTATGTTCATGCGAAAAAACGAGAATCACCTTCATCGGATTCAATTGGACGAACGGGACAGTATAATCCTTCAAAAATGCACGCTCTTCCGCCAAACACGCATCATCATTATATCGGTTGTTCTTCAACAACTTGCGCTTGAACGCGAATGTTCCGGCCGTTGCATGATTCGGACCATACGGTCCAAAACGCTTCATTTGCCCGATATGCTTGAAATAAATATAGATCTCGCTTGAACCAGCGCACAATGCTTCAGGATGACTAACGAGCATCTCTACCGCGTGCGATACACGCTGTGGGGGATAATAATCATCGTCATCCATATATACCAGAATCTCACCACGGGACTTATCATGCAGCAAGTTGCGTTTCTTCCCCAGAGTCATTTTCGTATCATACTTGAAATACTTGACTCGCGGATGATGCGCCACCATATCCTCCACGGGGTCGGTTCCGTCGTCGATAATAATCCACTCCATTCTATCATGCGGGTAATCCTGATGATCAAAACACTTTATCATGGCGTTAATAAACGGGCGACGATTAAATGTGGGGGTGCATACACTCACAAAAGGGTATTTTTTAAAATATTCAGGGGATGATTTGACAGGTCCTGCGGATGATGATGCGGCGGTCATTGCAGCGTTCTTGTTTTTACCGCCCATATTGTATATAATTTATTACAATATAATCGTTTATGTCGTTTATACGCAGATTATACGCACGCCGCGCCACGCCGCGCCGGACTATGCACCCCAGTTTTTGATTTTATCGATAAACTCCATTATTCCCTTCCAATATGTGGTTAAGTAAAGTGTCAATAGAACAAGAATTACAATTGCAGCGACATTAATATCAAGACCTTCGAACGCGTAAAACATCAACACTAAATTAAAGAAGAAGAAGATAATCGGGACATATTTCGCATATAATAAGCGATACTCGTCCCAATGAAGAAACGGATATATAAAGAAAGTTCCAAAAAATTGGATAAGTTGTATGATATATACAACAATCGGTAAAATCCCTATAAATCCGAATCCAGTAAATAACGACCATAAAAAACCGCCGATAAATTCTTTACGATGTTCGGTCGGATTCAAAACCATACCAAGAAAGGTCATAAATAATGGACCACCGCCTATCGCAAAAAACGCGAATAACAAAAACACAAACGGCGTCAATAAAATCATCAACGGTGATACGACGTCGTATAGTTCTCTCGGGATACTGTTCGTGAGTTTTGTTATGTAGTTTAGTACATACAATATCATTGCACGGTCTGATGCAAACGTGAAAATAAATGCGTTGTTAACCCATTGCTTAAAACGTGCTTTAATGAAATCCCCATTCAGAAGATTTACCTTAGTTACACCTTCATCCACACTTTCTTTCACCATATTTACCTCATCTTTTGTTAAACAAAACCATTTAAAAATATAAGTATCCAAAATAATCGCGATCTTCAGATATATCTTTTTAGCACTTGAAATTTTAGGGTCGTCTGCAATACCGCCGAATTTATCTTGACAGTCGATTTCACATTCCGTATATTCACTCGTATAACAATATGGCCATTCGCGTCGTTCAGTCGGGAAGAGTTTCGGCAAATTTAAATTATTAATTCGGATACTCTTGGGGTCGGTATAAAAGAGGATATTCACACAAATAATCGAAATAATTACGGTTTCGATGAAAAGGGAAAGCACGTTTATCCCGAATTCCTTTAATGCAGCAATGTCAAATAATGATTTTGGAGCAGCCTTTTGTTTCTTGTCCTTGTCCTTGTCCTTGTCCTTGTCCTTGTCCTTGTCCTTGTCCTTGTCCTTGTCCTTGTCATTGTCCTTGTCCTTGTCCTTGTCGTCCCCCCCATCAGGAAGCATTCCGCCCACTTTGCTAAATGTGCCTCCGATGCCGCCTTCGCCATCTTCGCCTTCACCGTCTTCACCTCCGTCTTTCTTTACTTCTTCTTCGTCATCGGCCATGTTATTATTCAAATACTAGTTATAATAATAACATATAATAATCGCGCGGCACTTATCGCGCATCGCTTAGGTCGCGCGCCCGCTTTAGCGTGCATCGCTCTTTCCTACCCGCGGCGCTTATCGCGCATACATCAATCCGCAATTCCCCGAAACAAATGTCAACACATTATATCTCTCTTCTAAAATATGAAAATCGTAGCTATAATGATAAATATTAACATTCGGTTTATTCATTCCGATGATTTCCTTCGTATTCGGATTACAGATCATTTTCACTTCGGCCGAGGGATCCAGTGGCGGGTATATCGTCGTCAATTCAAGTTCGATTTGGTTAAACTTACTCATATTGATTGCACCGCTTGGTTGTAGGTCATACGGGTCAGAATTCAGGCAGAAATTATAACAGTAAATCCCTGGTTTCGCACACCCGCGGGTGCGTGTATATTTCTCTACATAATTATAGACTCCTGCATCCAGCAAATTCTCTCGGTATTTACCATTCAAAGAGATACCCAACATCTGTAAAATGTCGCGTTCGTTCTCTGACTGAAAATCCCCTGTAATATGAAGACCAGTGAGGCGTTTATCGCCCGGATTGATGCCCGGTCCAATACCGTTCTTAGGTCCATTTTTGTCATAATAATACTGGTCAAATGGATAAGACGTCGTCCACACTGTGGTACTAATATCACTCGTCTTTGAAACATTCTCGTCAAATGCGGTGGGTTTCCAATCATCATCCGTCGGCGCAGGAATGATATCATACGGGAGGTAATTATAAGGCCAGTTCGTATAATTGCTCCATTCATTTCGCAAATTCACATCACTCCGTTGAAAAAACATCGTCCATGATGCGACCATCCCCATCGAATTCTCTATCTTGATTTTCCGATTTCCAGTAACATCATTAAACGTCCAATCATAATGCGACTTAATCAGATACTTCTGCTGGTTGGCCGCAAAGACTTTAGACTCATCATCCGAGAGAAAGCAGTAGGTCGCCATTAAATGGACATCCGCATTCCAATCCGCGCGAATACTAGGATATGAATTCAGACTCAAGTCAATACTTGGTGGCGGGTATAAAAAATGCCACATTTGATGAAGAGGATTCGTGAAATCGGGTTGGACGACGGGCCAATAATTGACCGAATCGCCTACATCACGTATAGTGAATAGGTCCTTTACGGGCCGCAATGTAACATCGATTTGAAGTTGGTTATACTGAAGACACACAAGGGGGAACGCCATTTTGGAAGAAAGCGTGAACCATGCGTTAATCGGGATATACAATTTCCGACCGCGGATAGACGGTTCGGCGCCGGCAATATTCGACGTTCTATATGCGTTCGGATACTGGTTAAGACGTGCACCCGAACAACCTGGATTGTATAATTCAGGGACATGACCGGTCATCTGGTTATATAATTCGCGCTTGGTTTTATCCATATCACGTTCTACAATCGCCATCAAGTTATTTCCGGTGAACCTTTGAAGGGTCATACCACCGACAGAAATCACGATTTCTTTAATCATTTGTGTACCCAAATTTTCAATCCACCTGAACTCATACGGCGCCCACATATCTCCCGCAGTCGTCGGCGGGTTTATCGGACTCCATATTGTGGGAAGAGTGACACAGACATACGTATCCATAAGTAACTCCGCATATCGTGGCACATAAAACGTGAATTTGGATTCTTCAGATAAACGGAGTTTTTTCTGTCCGTCGAAATCAAGTCTAAACTTTTGAAGACCGAAATTCGTATATTTAAGATAAGTACTCTTGAAAAACGATTTTTTGGGGTTACCGTTCAAAATAACATTTTGATTGCCAGTTGCGACCAGGTTTAGTAATCCACCTGTCATTTAGTATTTATATTATCTCTTTGTATTATCTGTTTGTAATATCTTTGTATATCTCTTTGTAATATCTTTATATAAAATATATAACCTTATATACAAAATAAAGAGATACATATATCTCGTTTATCCATGTCGTTAATAAGATCCATTTCCATAGAAGTTCTCTTTATTTCATTTATTATATTGTTCATCGCAATATGGCAGGTGTCGGGGTTAATACAATCACGTAGTATTTCGCGCAACAATGAAATATATAAGATACGTGAAGGTCTGCAGAATGAGGATGCTGTCGTGGCGTCAGCAGCAGCACCGGCAGCGGCATCGAAAAATGACAATCCACTAGATAAAGCAATGTCTATTTTAAACAGTTCCGGTGGATCCTTTTTAAATAAACTACCGGATTTGCAGTTATCTACAGAAGGGTTTACACCGAGCACAAGCGAGAATGAGATGACAATAAACCAACGTCGTCAAGTGCGGACTGCATTGGATGGTGCATCGGCACCTGCTGTACCCGTACCCACACCACCCGCACCCGCACCCACACCGACCGTCAGCAGTGTAAAGGAAGGTCTCGATAATCCCGACCAGGAATCCAAAAAAATGATAGACAATAAACTGACATCTATGAATCCAGAAGATAGTCAAAGTCGGTTCAAACTCCGGGACTATTACATCAAGTCGGCCTATAATGCGTTTAATCCAGATAAATTCAAGAATTCGACAGTGAGTATGGATGCGTGCCTCTATGTTCTCGCACGTGGTTGCCGCGTTATTGATTTTGAGGTGTTTTCAGTGGAGAACCAACCCGTTATTTCGTCATCATCCGTGAATTCATTTAATTATAAGGAGACATATAATCACATTCCTGTTTCAGAAGCGTTTGAAGTATTAGGCAGTTATGCATTCTCCGGTTCAAAATGCCCCAATCCCAACGATCCATTTATTATTCATATGCGTATTATGTCACGCAATGTGACGATGTACGACAATCTCGCGAAAATCATCTCGCAAAGCAAGACGATGGCGCGTAATCTACTGGGTTCAAAATACGGGCGCGAATACCATTCCAAGGATTTAGGTGACGAGGATGTAACTTCATTCATGGGAAAGGTTATCTTGATGGTGGATGGAACGAATGACGTATATCGCAATACCAAATTATTCGAGTTGATGAATATGAGTTCAAATTCGATGTTTCTCTCGAAATATACATTTTTCGGCGTGAAAAATGTCGGCGATCCACAAGCATTTAAGGATGCGAATAAGAAGAATATGTGCCTCGTAGTTCCAGATAAAAGCGGTCGTCCACAAAATGACGGACATAACGGTCCATTTACATGGGGGTGTCAAATAGTGACAATGTGCTTTCAAGAAGAGGCGCGTGACGAGAAACTGAAAGCTTACGAGGATAAATTCGCGTCGGTTGGTTATGGATTCATATTGAAACCAGAGGATTTACGGTATGTCCCGATTACAATTGCCCCTCCCGCACCGCCCGATCCGAAATCGTCGATGGAGGCGAGACCAGCCCAAGCAGCCGGAGGGTTCAAATTCACGATGTAACCGGAACCGGGCGGGGCGGACCGACCGCCAATATTATATTGTATATCATTATTATATCACTCTATTGTAAGTATAATAATGCCAGGGAAATACAAACACGTCGATAAAGACCAAACATATGAAGAAAAAGAATTAGAAATATTGCGTCAGGCTGTCGATGTTGTTGAAAACCGAAAAGGTGGCGAAGTTATGCGTGACCCCGAAGTAAAGAAAATCATATCGATTGTAGAGGATTTTATTGCCAAAAAGAAACTTGTTTGTTATGGAGGGACCGCTATCAACAATATCTTACCTGAAGACTCGCAGTTTTACAATAAGGATATTGAATTACCGGATTACGACTTTTATTCAGACAATGCACTTGACCACGCGAAGGAGTTGGCCGATATTTATTATAAAGCCGGGTATGAAGATGTTGAGGCGAAATCCGGCGTCCATCATGGAACATATAAAGTCTTCGTGAATTTCACCGGGATTGCGGATATCACCCAAATGGAATCTGACCTGTTCAAGGCGATCTCAAAGGACGCTATTATTAAAAGTGAAATACGGTATGCTCCACCCGACTTTCTTCGGATGGCAATGTATTTAGAATTATCACGACCGGATGGCGATGTATCACGATGGGAGAAGGTCCAGAAACGATTGACGCTTTTGAATACGCATTATCCTCTTAAGGGGTATCAATGTGATAAAATAGAGTATCAGAGAGGGTTTGAAGGTTCGACGGATAAAAATACGGGGGAGATCAGTGTCTCGCGAACGAGGTCTCGGTCACATGTCAAATCTGCGTCCCGGTCCCGGTCCCGGTCCCGGTCGAAGTCCGAGTCAGTGAAAACAGGCGGCGGAATATTCAAAAGTGAAACTAGCGTAAAACGGAAGGCTATCACTCAAGTCAAACGCAAGTATCATACTCTGGCGACGTATATGCGATATTTGTTTCATACGGCAAATAAACACGAAGAAACCATCGGGGATTATACATATACGATTGAAGAAGATAAGGTGACTCATCGGTATAACCTAAATGTAAAATACGAGAGATTCCTTCAAGACGATGATGAATTTGTTATTTATTCTATGTCGTCGAGTGATATTAAAAAGGATGCACCGTCGAAAAAGGGTCATCGGGATGAGGGCGATGACGACGATGATGACGATAGTGTAAGCGATGACAGTGATGACGAGGACGATGACGAGGACGATGACGAGGACGATGACGACGAGTCCCGGTCCAAGTCCAAGTCCAAGTCCAAATCCCGGTCCAAGTCCCGGTCCAAGTCCCGGTCCAAGTCCCGGTCCAAGTCCCGGTCCAAGTCGTCCGACACGCATTATTCCGTAAGTAAATCCAATATTTCATATTCTACCAACCGAGAGATGCTTCTTGATCAAACAGATATCTATAATATTGTGCGCGACGTATTTATCAAGAATCGCGCAGTATTTTTCGGCGGGTATGCGAATATCCTATATTCCCGTTATATGCCAAAACAACAACGACGTATCATCCATAAAATCCCCGATTTCGATATTCTCTCGGAAGACCCTCGTTCATTGTGCGAGGAGGTTGTCCGTGAACTAACGGCGCACAAATACACCGGCGTCAAATATACGAAGCATAAGGGCGTCGGTGAAGTCATATCCGAGCATTATGATATCCGCGTTGGTGAAGAAGTAATTGCGTTCTTATACAAACCTCTTGCATGTCATAGTTATAATACAATACGGATTGACGGTGGTGGTGATGACGACCACTCATCTAAGAATGATTCGTCTAAGAGTCATACAATCCGTATTGCGACGATAGATACAATGTTGAGTTTTTACTTGGCATTTATTTATGCAGACCGAGTGTACTACGACATCAACCGTATTTTATGCATGTCACAGTTTCTCTTCGATGTCCAGCAACATAACCGCCTCAAACAGACCGGATTATTACGGCGTTTCAGTATCAATTGTTATGGAAAGCAACCGACGCTGGAATCCATGCGATTTGAGAAGACGAAGAAATATGAAGAATTGAAGAATAAGCGGGATTCACGGGAATACGAGGAGTGGTTCTTGCGGTATATTCCGTTGGAGAATTCGAAGACAAAGGCGACCGGGAAAGGAGCGACCGGGAAGAAGAAGACGCAGAAGGTTGCTGTGACTAAGAAAAGTGCCAAAGGGACGCGGCAACGCGATAAAAAGAAGGATGAATAGATATTTTATTTTTTGGTTCGAATACGTTTCTTGATATTACGTGATTTATTTCTACGGGCTCTTGATTTATTTCTACGGGCTCTTGATTTACCTCCGCCTATAGATAGTAGGCGTGGACATACCCCTCCAATTAATTTTTTTATTTGCATCAGATATTCTTTAACGTTTTTTATCATATCAATATTATATTGGTCGTTGTGCACCTGTTGTTGTAATATAGGTAACAATCTATCAAAATACGTCTTTGAATTAAATAACATATTGCGCGCTCGTTCCGATAATTCCGGATTATCAATATATTTTTTGTGAAATAAAAAATACATAATTCCTATACTATATAAGATATTCGTATCATCGGGTTTACTCACGAGTTCACCTTCATAATATGTAATAGCTGGTATAAATTGGGGTATAAGTAAAATCAATGATATTTTATTTACATGTTGGATTATTTCAATATTTTCAAATCCGGAGTCTCGTTCAAACAACATATCAAGAGTTTGTTTTTGAGTATCCGATTTATCGTGATAATTATATTCCCATACTAAACCATTATAATAAATCATGTTTAATTGTAAGTATGCACGTCTTACAGTCTCAATTTCCTGAAGTTCGCTATTTATTGACCGAATAACATGTTTAATTTCTCTAATTCCTTGATCAAACAACTGTTGCGCCATTAGTATACGTGTTTTTACATCATCTTTTTCGAGAAACATGTCAAATTGTTCAGGTTTTAATTGTTTTGCTTTTAAAACTGATATATGCGCCATCCATAATCCGGCTTCTTTATATCCATCGCCATTCCAATAAGATTCAGAATACAATTCATACGCATCATCAAACTCACCTGCTTCGTATTTCGTATAAGCATCCGCACTAAGAAGTTCAAGACGCGTGATTCTTTGTTGCGGTGTTTCATCTTCATATTCTTCAAGTTGTGGTGGTCTTTCTTGTAGTGATTGATAACCACCTTTGCATGTCGCAGGTCTATACTGAACTGAAGGTGGATTTAGTGGTTTATATCCTCCTCTATCGAGTGTAGCATCCGTAAAAGGAGCAAATCTAAACATTATTACATTATCCCTATATAATAATGATTCCTACCTCAAACCTTCACCCAATTTATTGAATATCTTCATAATCACGAAGAATGAACTTGCAAACATAGCACTAGTTCCGATAAGTCCGATCATTTTGAAGTTACCGTCTTCGCCGAATAAGGATGGCAAAAAATGAAGCAGTTGGGCGCGAAAAACAGGCATCTGAAAAATGAAATAGAGAACTCCGAGAAGTATCGGCATTTGAAGATCATAATAAATCGCCTCGATTGTATCAAGTTGGTTGGACTGGCGAGCGTTGGCGCGCACGATATTTTCCATAGATGTGTGTTCGCGGATATAGTCGCCGCCACCGCCTCCGCCCGTACCTCCGCCACCCCCACCACCTTCAAATGGCGGCACATAATTCGGTCTCGCCTGGTCGTCATGCGTAAATGAATTCGGATTCATCGGAATATCTCTCGTAGGTATCATTGTCATTCCATTCGCACTGGCGCGCTGGACGCCTTGAAGCACTTCATTCATTACATTCCCGGGGATTTGTTGCGAATGTTGCTGATTTTGAAATGACGGGTCGGCGCTTACATTTGGAGAGTAGATGAGTGGTGCTCCACCTCCGCCTCCACCGCCCCCATAATTTCCGCCTAAACCGGCTGTTTGACTACTTAAAGGCAAATCGTCAATACTAGTTGTATCGCTCATCGCGTAGATTAGGATGAATAATAAGAATAATAATTAGAATATATTTATAACAAGATTGATATCATAAATATATTACGCACATTCCATTTCATTCCATTCCATTGGTGCTTCAATATGTACGAAACCCGAGCGGAGCAGAGCGTGTGGAGTGGAGCAGAGCGCAACGAAACGAGCGGCGACGCGAGAACTACTTATGCAACTGCACATCCCTCTTCCCTGCATCACACTTCACCGTTTTCGGTGTGTATTGATAACATTTGTCGTCCAATTTATACGTGTCTTTCTCTAAATCCTTGAGTGGTGGAGCCCGAAAAGCAATACACGATCTGTCTTTACACGCCTTCCGAAATAGCGATGCGATACCTAAACCAAGTATAATAGATATAATAGTGCGTCCGGTTTCTGTATGGAGAAGTCTTTGAAACCCCATTCTTGTTTTTGTTATATAAGTATTCTAATATATACAGTAGATATAAATTAGACTGCGTGTGTGTGCATGCGTGCATCTTACTGAACAGGAATCCTCTTCACAGCACCCTTCGCCTTTGCACAACTCACCTCCTTTGCATCAAATGTGAAGCAGTTGTCGGCGTTATCTTTATACTGAAATTTATCAATATTATCGGGTGTCGGATACACGTAAATCACCTTGGGGTTAGGAACCGAGATATAGACATAAAATAGTCCGATAGAAAGACTGATAAGGAAAATGGGAAAATTGATGTGATTAAATATATTCATTATTGCTATATTATACTGCGATAATAATCGCGTCGGCGTGCATTGTGCACCGGCGTGCATCGGTGTATTTACGGCGGAGATTAGGGTGCCGGTCGTCCTCGTGCGGCTCCACCGCCACCGCCACCAGCACTACCAGGCGCAGCAACCACCCCCACCGGTTTCGTTATCACCCGATTATCCGCAATCCAATTCGGCATAATCACCGGCATAAATAACTCATGATGGCTATATCTCTTCTGTGACAAGTAAAATTCGGTGTCGTTATACATTTCAACCAATGCACCATTAGGATTTTCACATGTCTCTACTTGCGAATAAACGTATTTCGTTTCTCGCATCTTCAAGAACGCAGGTTCAATATCCTGCTGATAAAGCACAAGAATATCATCAATAATACTGCGGTTTTTCCATTCTGATTCCCGGAACTCGACCATATACGTCTTAATCTGCGCGATTTTCTCGGCAATAACACGCGTATGTATATCTGTATCACGCTGGATGTCATCATTATCAGTCACGCTTAAATAATACGTGCGAAACTCGGCATACATTTTCAATTGCTCCTGTAATTTATGTTGGACGATCTCGAATTGCTTGACAAGTTCGTCCTCACTTATAAAACTGAATAGGAGATCCAACTTCATCCGGATGATTTCATCCTTCGTCGCGCGAACTTCATCCAACGACTCGTTCATCAATGACTCTAAACTGATATATTTACCGCGCATGACTTCGATATGAAACCCGCATGGTTGAGAGATATTCCCGCAAATCGCCTTTAATTTCCCGTCGGTTTCGGTGAAAATAGACCCGCCTTCTTGCTTGCACACAATACACGCGGGTTTGATAATTGCTAGACGTTTGGTCTTTTGTTGTGCAGACAAGGTGTCCCATTTGATAAGGGGGTCATTCATTAGACGTTGCCGACGTTTCTCAAGTGCGGAATTGTATTTTTCTTTCATCGAATAATAACCGTGGATTGCATTGTTGATTTTCACTTGGTCTTCTTCGGGGATGAGTTGGTAGGGGTAGATGAGTCCGCGGAACTCATTTGGGTCGGCTGCACGCTGGATATGCTTTTTAAGCGCATCTTCTTGCTTGCGCGACATTTCAAGAAGGACACGGGTCGCCTTTTTCAGATTATCGCGAGTATCCTGGGTCTTTTTCTGGGCGATAATGCGGGATGCTGCACTACTACTTCTACCGTTACCTGCGATGGCACTCCCCGCACCTCCCCTTTGCCAACTTCGCTCTTGTATCGCCTCATGTAGGTCTTGGTATATTGATGCCGATGCAGACATTGTTATTGTATTGTAGGTATTTATTTACACGATTTAATATTTAAGCGTGATATAATTATATAACAAATATATAATTTATTCATTATTCATTATCATAAAATGACTACACGTAATCTTATCAATTTCTAGTCGTTTTTTATATTCGTTCCACGTTAGACGTTTTGTTATAGTATTCGGTTTCGCCATCAATATTTCTTTCGTTATATCATCGTGGTGCTTCCATAATTCATAGATAAGGTGTATTCTACTCTGTAATTTCGTATTGTTTTTAACGACGGATTTATACCATAACAAAGAATGACTCATGCATTCCCTACACGGAACTGACCTTATTATCATTACGATTGCCGTACACACTCTTTCAAAATCTTCATTCGTCAATTTGGGAGTTTTTATAGATTCAACTAAATTGTGTAATACGTACCATATTTTACTTCCGTTTTTTTTGATATTATTGGTGCATCCTTGACTTCGGTGTAAATTACATGAGATACAACTATCGGCAATCGGTTTAATTTTAGTTATTATATGACTATTATTACGGTTGTCGTATGTATTAATATCCGGTAATTTAATTGACTCCATAGACGATTGTCGCATCAACATCGGTTTTAGTATCGGCGATACTTTCGGTGTCTCCGATTGCGAAACATTCGATAATATTCTTTGATTTTTATTTTGACCCATTAGGTAATTAAACATCCCGACTATATTATTACGCGAATTGTTTTTATGTATTACGTGTACTTACGCACCCTTACGTGTACTTACGTGTATAATAGTCCTCTTCGGGTCCTTTCCACGCCGGCAGATTGGTAAGTGTCCCCATTCCATTCCCCGCAGGGTGTGTGCGACAATCCATCGGGATGCCCTTACTTTGTGCATAATGCGTGGCGTTTACCATCTTTAGTTTCGAGAGAATATATTCTTGCTTCTGTCGATTCTTCGCGTCTACTTCTTCCGGGGTAGGTTTGCCTTTATACCTAATATATAGTAATACGCCTAAACATACAAAGAACGCCACCCCCATCATAAAATTAAACGATCGTGCATTGTAAAATTCTTTGACATTATGACACTGTTCGAGAGATTTACTTAAAAAATACCGCACACCTGGTTCGGTGAGGGAAGGGGCTGGTGCATTATGATCCATACTGCACTGTCACTGGTTCGCTCTATCGCTCTCTACTATACACTAAAAAAGAAAGAAGTCACGTTTAACGAATACACGACCTCGGGTACCTCGGGTAAATACTCGCATATAATAATCGCCGTATATTGTAATTAGTCGACGTCAATAACGCAATAATCATGGCGGAATTAAGTTCATCTGTAGCTATCGGTTTCTTTTTGGTATTATTTGCCGGTTACTGTTATTATAAATTCACCAAAAATGGGAATTTGAGCGCGGGGATCACCTTCCTATTCTTCCTCGTGTTGTTAATCGGCGAATATTTCATCAATCTCGCAATGTCGAAAGATGTATGCGGGTTCGACCAAGACAAAACGGCGTTATGGGCGACTGTGTTACCTTGGTTTCTTGTATTAGGCGTATTGAAGGCTGCACTTGTCGTATTCCCCGGATGGTTGTCACCATTCAGTAATACATTCGGTTATATTTTTGTGTCAGTAGCGACCGATTTGAAGGATGTATTTAACAATATATTAACTCCGCAATTTGATTTAGAACCAAAACCGGCGGGCAGCAGTGGTAAACAGACCGGCGGCGGTGGCGCCGAAAATAGCGCAGATATCCCCAAAGATGATGTCGCCAATAAACGCGATATCGGGCGCGCTTTAGAACAAATATATACCGATCAGTCCATTTTATTAAACGAACTCAATTTAGATAATCTTGACCGGTTCTGGGATAGTTTTAAAGAGTCTAAACTTCTTCGCCCGTCAGCAAAAATAGAAGACCTAGATAAAATCCGGAAATTCTTATTGATGAAAAATATCGTCGGCGAATTCGTCTGGTTGGTACTATGCGGTCTTTTAGTGGTTTCGATTAGTTATAATTATATACTGAATATTGGTTGTTCTTTTACACCTGAACAACAGAAGATACGCGCACAGGTGCTTAAAGAGAAGCAAGCGACGGTGGCGGCGGAGGCGGAGAAGAAGAAGAATAATGTGATGACGATCACTAGTTAAACGTCGCGATGTCGTTCCATTTCGCACATTCGTTGAACCTCCATTTCATTTCGGTTCCACTCATATGCTTCACGCCACTCCCTCGCTCCGTTCCTAGACTCGCGTCGCTACAGTCGTTTCACCTCCGCGTTGCTTCGGTTCCACTCCTTCCCACTCCGCTCGTATCTCTCGCGATATCGGACGGGAATTATGAAAATGTAATAAAATCGAAACCGGCCACGAGCGGGAGCGGAGCGGGAGCGGAGCGATTGGAGTCGAAGACGCAAAGAGCAAAGCGACGCGAGACAGGGTGAAAACGAAGCGAGTGGAACCGAAGCATCGCGAAGGTGAAACAAGCGAAGTTTGAACAAAGCGCAAGTCGGTAGCGAGGTTACAAAAAGATGCGCACCATCGGTCTAGATACATAATACACGGCGAGATATGAGAGAATTCCTAATATGATGGCCACCAACCAAATCGGAAGCACCGTCTTGCTCGAATATCCTACACCGAACTCCCGAAGACTGCCGTCGTCATTGTAGATGAAACTTGGATTGGCGTATTGAACAAGCATAAATACGATAGTATATAAAACAATGGCGGTACCTGCTAGATTATTCCGAATAAATGGTTTTATGGCGAACATGTTTCTTATTCTATTATACGATACTACTAATATAATGATACTACTTTTTATTCAGATTTTGTCCTGAATAAAAGGTATGCGGATGAAGCACTACTTTTTATTCAGATTTTGTCCTGAATAAAAGGTATGCGAGTGAGTATCTACTTTTTATTCAGATTTTGTCCTGAATAAAAGGTATGCGAGTGAGTATCTACTTTTTATTCAGATTTTGTCCTGAATAAAAGGTATGCGGATGAAGCACTACTTTTTATTCAGATTTTGTCCTGAATAAAAGGTATGCGAAAGCCGCGGTGATATCCGCGGATAGTATCTACTTTTTATTATTCATCATCCTCTGCGTCTTCTTCTTTCTTCGCCTTCGCCTTCTTCTTCTTTTTCGGTTTCTCTTCTTCGTCTCCTGCGTCGTCACCGCCACCACCATCGGCAGTTGCTTTTTGTATATTCTTCCATAGAGAAATAAAATGTTTAACTGCACAAATACCAACAGATAATAATTTCTTGGCTTCTTTATCGGCCTCTTTCATTTCATCTGATTTTTGTATTTTATTAAGAATCTCTAGTATTATTGACCCTCCTTTTAATACCAATACAATTGGAACTTTGCCGTTATCGTCTTTCTTATTGAATATACCCAAGTTTTCTACCGCCACATCCTTTTCCTTTTCTGAAGGATCTAGAATATAAGGGTGACAAAGTCCGAACATTGTCCCGAACCCAAAACTCATTACATACTCTTGATTTTCTTTATTCTTATTTAATTTTTCCATTTCCGACTTTAATATATCAAATCCTCCTATTGATTTGGCAGTTTCATTGTATTCTTCCTTTATTCCTGTGTTTTTTCCATCAAATTTAATATATTTACTCGCTACCGTTTTAATATTCTTCATCACCTTTTCTAAACTACCCTTTATATCCTTCTTATCAATCTTCGGTTCTTTAAATCCCATCTTAGCACACGCATCATCACCGCCACCCAACCCGAATCCTTCAGCGCCGCCCTTGAATATCAGCGTCGATCCGACAACAACCATAAACGCCGCAAATATGGTGATATCCCGTCGACGGTAATACAAATAAAGTAGGATCGCCGAGAGAATAATATAAATAATAATGCGTTGGTTCATTCTTTCGTTCTTTCGTTCTTTCGCACTGTGTGTCTTTATATTATTCAATGATTAAAAATATAGCGTCCACCATTAATCGTCGCCGCCACCGCCTTCACCGCCGCCACCCTCATCGCCTTCATCGTCATGTCGGTGGATATACGCTGTGTCATCATCCCCCGCCTCATCATCCTCTGGAATACCCGTCGACATATCCAATTCATGCGCCTCGATTTCGGCGCCGATCCGGTCTTGTTCCAAAGCATCCATTACATAAATCTCTCGGTTCATATCCGTGACATAGTCCCGGCGACCTAGTAGGCGCTCCTTTTGTGCGATCTTCTCCATTTCATCACGTTCTTCATCATAATAATCCTGGTCATAGATTACAACACCTGTTTGCGACGTTCCGCGACTCCATATTCCCATCTTGTGTGTCTTCATCATATTCTCGAGTTGACGCTCGCCTACCGACATCGCCCCGATTCTCTCGACAACCCCATCCTTCTCTTTATCTTTCACACGGGTGAGTTTCTCCTTGATATTGGCTAAATTAAAATCGATTGCCGTCTTGTCTTTTTCAATCATACGCAAATACGCGATAAGTAGTTCCGCCACGCGTTGTCCGAGTGCTTTCTTATCCCCCATCACTGCATCCATATCACTAACAAGTTGGCGTTTATCTAATGTTCCAGCATCGGATGAATAGAGGCGGGATTGTGGATCGATTTCATCTTCGACCTCATCTTCGTCTTCATCATATGCGGTCGTGCGCGAGATTTCACCGGCTTCGCCGCCGCCGCCGGCGGCGCCACCCCCCGCTGCTGCACCTGATCGCCTACCCGTCTTCGTCTTCGTCTTCGCTGTCGTCGCCTTCTTCGACGCTGCCGTCGACGCCTTCGTTCCGGATTTACGAATCATGCGGGTTGGTTCCGACTGATAAATAGTAATCGGGGTTTCAATGACGAGATGAATATAGGTGCGCATAAATGAAAAGAAGTAGAACATATATAAATTACGGACTATATCGCGGTCAAACACCGAATACATGGAGAAGATATTTTTACGGGTAGAATGTGGGACACGTTCACCTAGTTCTTTTTCAATATCTACTTCGCGTGGGATCGCCGCTCCTGCGGCACCCTGACTCTGGACGGAAAGTGCTGCTGCCGTAGCCGCAATCTTCGCGTCTTTCTCTTCATCGAAAAACACCTCCGCCATAAACGGCGTATTTTCCATCATGATTTTAAGGTCGCGAACATGGGTTTCCGCGTGACGTATCACTTCTTTAATAACCCGGTCATTATAAAATGTCTTCAAGGATGTATAATGCGACGAAATGATCGTCTTGACATCTTTCATATGCGTTGGTGAGAACCCCCAATGTTTCGGGATATTCGTATCATCAAAATCGACCCCGTTATGTATAATCGACGGGAGAATGTCGATAAGACGCGTCAGTGTACTCCTCATAAATTGGATACTTTTGGTCGCGGTTTCGTCTGTAGCCGACATCAATACTGTACTGCTTTTATTGATTTCAAATCGCATCATTGTTTCTATTATTTTCTCAATCTCTCGGAACTTGGTTTTGGTTTGTTTACTATTCTGTTGGAGAAACCCGAGAATCGACGTTTTCATCTCCAGATTCGTCGTATGTAAATAATTCTTCAGGTCGCGCATTTCCTCGGTATCTTCCTGGACGAATGCCGGGTTGGGTGAATTAATAATCGCCATAAGAAGAGTGCGTAACTCTCTTGGGATAATACATTGATCAAGGAGTGAGACAGTCGCAGTTGCCGCGCCCCCAGTAGCACTTGATTCGGCGGGGTCTCTGGCGTCGGCTGCTGCTGCGTCTTTTCTCTCGAGATGCAGAATCGCGTCCTGGAATTTCTGGAAGTGGTTAGGTTCAATTGGACGCGTCTTACTCGCAACGGCGTATTTGGCGTCGGTCATCGTATGACCATTTACAATACGGAGCAGTCTCGCGAGACTGGATGAATCGAAAATATTAGAATCACGTTTCAGTTTACGGATTTTATCTTCAATAATATCGGTAGGACTCCAGTCTTGGGGGTGTGGGGGGCAAATCTCTCGCAACTCTGGATATAAATACAATGCGGTGGCGACTGGGTTGCCTTCTCCTGCGTCGCCCGCGTCGCCTCCTGTGACATGTGACACCGAGGTTGAGACTGCCGACGCCTGATTCATCCGACAGTATTGAATAAATGCACGATAAATCGTTTGTTCATTGAACTCTGCGGGGATATTCGGATACTGAAACCGTGTATTCCGATTATCCATAATCGTCGTGGCGCGTGTAATAACCGACATTTCTCTCGACGTTTTCATTAAAAATCCGATAATCCGATTATGATGGTGGATATTCTGTTCACGACCCATAAAATAATCGATAGTGCGTTGACTACGTCTATCGACGGGTTCATTACAGCATGCATTCTCCAGGAAGGGTTCGCTCGCCATATTCAGGAGAAGGGGGCTACTGTTCTTCACGACGGAGTGTATCATCTGTTGGATAGATAAAGAAAAATAGAGACATTTACTTTCAAGGACGGAGAGTTTAACGTGTTGACCGTCATAACCACGTTTCATATCTGTGATAAGTTGGTTCGCGAAATCTTCTGAGACGTTTTGCGGTGTCGGCATATTATCGAGAGATTTCATAGGCGGCATAAAATTCACCCAACGAAGAACGGATAATTCATCTGGGACTGCTTCGCTCCCCCCCGCGCCCCCCGCACGCAGATTCCGCAAATACTCGCGTTTCGTCTCCATCCGCTCCTTCATCGCCGGTTTCGTGATAATAAGCGTATCAATAAGCGTCTTCAACTTCGCGAGAATATCGCCCTCTTTCTTGAATGATTTCAGTGTATTCCAGGGTTCAATACTCGTCTTTATTTTATACGCAATACATGCAATATACATCATCCCTGATGTATCGCCCTCACCGTCAAGCGGATACCCGGAAAATGAACGTATACATCCGGCGTGGGTCTTCCGCGTCTTCGGGGTCGGAATGGCGCACTGGATTGCGAATGTGAGATACGCAAGTGTAAGAAGAAGAAGTGTCTGAAAAAACGTCTCTTTATAGGGCGGAAGATGCTTGCCTTTCTCTCGGAATAGTTTCTCGGAACGCAGGCGATACGTTTCTTCCGGGGGAACCGATGTATCCAGTAGCGTGAGAGTACTCTGGATAATAAATTCGCGTTCTTGGTGTAATTCAATTCCCATATATCCGGTCATTGTGGTTATTATATTGTTGATGATTTTCGCATTAGGGGTATCGTATTTTTCCACGATACTCATTCCGTGAAGACCACCGCCGCCAGACGCTGATCCCGCTGCCGTCGCCGCCGGTTTCGCTACTTTTAATACCCCCTCGCCAATATCAGCTTCGATCATATCTCTCGTCACTAATTTAAACCCTGCATCATCGAATCCTTCTTCGGTCTCGTGTTCGATTTTCTTGATAACCGCACCGCTGAATTTATCAACCCACGCCTCGCCGTCGTCGCTTATCGTTCCGCGTTCTTTACAAATCGTGTCGATGACCACATTGAGACTACCGACGCCGCCCGTCGCGCCACCCTGTGACTGGATAAACGCAATCGCGATAGCCTCATAAAATGATGGAAGCAATTTCGCATTGGATTTAATACAGTATAACCAGTGTGGATCCTCGTCCATGATTTCGTTGGCTTTGCGTGTAAAACTGGTGATAAACTGCATGAGGTCGTATTGTCGTTTCACAAAATCGGTTTGGGCGATAATCTTGTCTTTCAATGGTTCCATCGGTGAAATAATTGCGTCGAAATCATCGTCGTCGTCGGCGCCGGCGTCACCTGCTGCCGCGTCGCCCGCATGAACACCGAGTTTGTATTTACGATCATTGTATTTATAGAATTCCTTATGCTGTATCTCCGTAATCCGCCCGATATTTTTCAGGTCATATTCGAATTTCTTATTCACGAATTCCGTGAAATTCTCTCGAGTCACTTGATATTTCGCATCAAACTCGGACTTCATTTTATCCAGGAACGCCTTCTTGATTGCATCACCGCCTTCCTTACTCGTGATATGTGCGACTGACTGCGGTCCGGCATCGCCGCCTCCGCCGACGGCGTCCTCTTGCGCCATCAAATTCTTCGCAGCCTCCATCGCAAAAGGAAGACAATCTCGGTCTACATTACAGAAATAATTCCGGTCACTGCTCGGGATAACTGCCGGAATACTTGTATCACGCACCCATTTACCTCCTTCGCGTTTATAATACAGGAATTTGGTTTCGGTTTCACCGAGCAAATCGCCCTGATAACCATGTTTCGACATATCTGGTTCGACGTATTCATCCACTTCAACTACTGCATAATCCCCGTCGTTTACAGGTCGCATTCCTGGTCCGACCATTATGGCGACCGCCTCCTTTTTGGCGTCATCAAATGTCATTTTCTTATTCTTGATTAATTCATCCACGATGAACATCTCGAATTCGGAACTGCTCATTTTTTCTTGATGGTCACGGTATGATTCTATAAATGCATAATCCGTGGTATCATATTTCTTATCGAAATAAACCGGAATATCGCTGTCGTTATCTTCTTGGACTGCTTCTTCATTGGGATAGTTCTTCGAGAGAACAAGACCGAATCTCTTCGGACCGGTCTCGCCGGCGGCTGCGCCACCGCCTCCTGCTGCCGCGCCGCCACCGCCACCACCGCCACCGCCACCACCGCCACGCATCGCACCCATATTTCGCAATTGCTCGCTTTGTTCTCCCAACACCATATTAAAATCAAAAGGAGTTATAAGTTCAGTCGTTGTTATCGCGACAGCGTCCATATATAACTTCGCATAATCAAGTGCCAACATCCGGGATAGAAGTTCAGATGATGAGAGAAGGTTGTCATTATACTCGGTTTGTTCGGTCAATCCGGTAGCATAGGACCGACCGCGCATTTGTTGACGCTGTTTATCGTCCATCGCGGCAGCTACACCACCTCCGGCACCCGCCGCCCCCCCTGATCGAACTTGAACATCCTGGAATCCATACGCTTTAAATACATCCGCGTCCATCATTTTACCAGATACAATCAGTTTATAGATCAGCGAGACGCCAAGATAACGAACATGATACTGGAATGAACGCAGACGCCCGAATTTACGGAAATTCGTCGCATAATTACGCTTATATTCAAGAACACGCTCATATAAAAACGCGACAATCTCATCATATTGTTTCACATTCAGGTCCTCCTGATATATCAAAAAAGGTTCAATAAATGCGAGGACATCTTGCAGTGTAAGTCGCCCGTGGATATACTGACGCATCATTTCGAATATATTACGGGTTTTCGGTATAATAACATCCAGGAACTTGCGGTATTTATCGCGTTCATTGACGCCGGGTTCTAGAATAAATTGCTTGACCTCGCGGAGGAAATTGTGTGCATTGAGATCGAGTGGAGTATTCAGGTCGGTGACTTCGTGCGTTGTGAGTGTCATCATCTGGCGCAACATATCCCAATAATGAACCTGCTTGGTGTTGAGGTCGGATTTATCCATGATGTTAATACTGGGGAGTGTGATACGCGAATAATAAATAACGGGGTCCGGGAATGTCATAAATCCGGTGATATTCATTCGGTCATGGGGGGTGAGAGGTGTGAACTCGGTGATTCGTTTTAAGACGGGGGCAGTGCCGGCGCCGCCGGCGTCACCAGAATTGCCGCGCCCGGCACCAGGTACCAATTGGAGTTTCGAGAGACCGAGATTATATTTCTGGATAACGAATCTGCGACGTTTGATTTCCTCGCCCGCGACAACTGATGAATAAAAGTCGTCGAGATTGTCGATTATCGCGGTTATATTCTCATTCACTTGTTGGGTGCTTATAACATCATGAGTATAACGCGGTGCATCCTGGGGTGTAAAATGCCGCGCCGAGAGACCTGTCATATACTGTGCGTAAGTAATCGTTCCATCGCACCATTGCCGTTGGAGTTCATTTTCGGCCTCGCGTTCATCCTGAATAAGTCGTGGTGCGATATCCATTTCCGCGGCAGTTCTCTCGTCGATTGGTATATCGTAAATAACTTTCCGGGTTTTCACGATGGGTACAATCCAACGAAGTGCGCGGTCCATCCGCATAAGTGAATTAACGAGTGGGCGGAAAAGGGCGCTTTTGGGGGGTGGGATGGATGGGCTACCGTTTGCATCAAATGTCGAGAATTTATGTCTGAGTTCTTTAAATCTCTCGACCATCTTCTGAATATTGGAAAGAACTGACCGGGATTTATCGGATGACGGCACATTTGTGATAAGTGTATCCAGGAGATCGTCACACTGCTTCTCTAAATTGAACCGGCGATTTTCATCGGGGATATCAACTGTTTGAACAAGGACGTCTAATTCCTCGCCGACCTGGATTTGATCAGCGTCGATAAGGATTGCCCTCAATTTCTCTCGGAGTGCCGCAGTGCCTCCGCCGCCGGCGGCACCTGAACCAGCACCTGAACCAGCACCAGCACCAGCAGCAGCACCAGCAGCAGCAGCAATCGGATCGTTCGTATATTCAGACATTCCAACGGGTTGTTCTGTTGCGTCTTCTCCCACACCAAATGAATTAGTAGACTCCCGGGCCAATTTGCGTTGTTTGCGTCGTTCTTCTAATGTTCGTGGAGTCCCGGTCCCGACCGACTCGACGGCATCCATTCCCATCGTTAAAAAACCGGCTTCGCCAGCCTCGCCACCCTCGCCAGCCTCGCCACCCTCGGCGGTAGCTGCCTGACCGAATGACGACGGGGGTGCACGTATCTTAATCTCTTCAATCGGAAGATTCTCTGGAACACCCATATACCCGAAATTAATATAGATCATCTCATCTTCCGGATATGTCCGGATTTCGATCATATCCTCTTCCAGATTCGTAATTAATCCCGTGATAATCGTCGGAATATCACCGCCAAAACGGATATCTACCCATGTAGAAACGACTAAATTGTTCTGTCTTGCATATCCCTTTTCTTCAGCGCGACTCAATAATTCAATTGTGGTTATACTTTCATCGGTGAGTTTTCCGGTTGCGTCAAGTTTCAAAATCACCTCTCCGAGAGATTCTGTATCGATGAGTTTGAATTTACGTGAAGATAAATAATCAACCAAAAACACATGGTCGTGTATGTCACTGTTTGATGGTGCGAGAACCTTAATAATATCTCCGAGTTCAATAGATAATGATACGATTTCTTGCATCTCTGGGTTTTCTACTTCTTCGCCGCCGTCACCGCCTTCTTCGACGCCTTCTTCTACGCCTTCTTCTACGCCTTCTTCTTCGACATTCGGCATTGAAGAAGGATCTGCTGGGGGTGGTAGTGTTGCTTCCATTATTGATAGTTATGTAATTGTATTTATTATGAAACCCGGGTATTGTGTATATATACCTATATATTTCGTGTATTATAATAATTTCGATCAAACAAATATAAAGGTAATTGTTATATACATAGTAGTATTGTGTATCGACGTAATGTTTTCTATTTCTTCTACTGAATTGCCATCTCTTCCGACCTTTGTTGATAAGGTTTCACAAATCTCTATCGCCAGCGCCAGCGAACCCGGCGTTAGTAGCGAGAATCAGGCAACATTCCATACTTTGCGTGAGTGGAGCTCGGAGAACGGTCTTATGGTCCATTATTCTAAAACCCCATCCGGGATGTTTTATGTATTGAAGTATGACCGCGCTAAATTGAAGGATCATGAATATGAAACAGTGGGTCGGTTTCGGTCGGTGGTGTTTGACTCCAACGGACAGATTTGCTGTATTGCACCCCCGAAGATGTTGAAGTTATCCGACGAAATGATGACATTGCCTGTGAATTCGGAGGGCGGACACCTTACTGCAGAAGAACTGGTTGAGGGAATGATGGTGAATCTGTTTTATAATAATGGAACTGAGAAGTGGTATGTTTCGACGAAGAGTAGTGTTGGTGAGGTATCGTTCGATCATATCCAGGAGGCGGAGGCGGAAGCACAGGCTGCGACGGGGGATGCGGGAGACTCGACCACGGGAGCGACGGTGACGGCGACGGCAGTTAAGTTGAACATCCAAGAAGTCCTGCGCCGCCGTATTTGTGATATTTTGAGTTTGCTTCCCGGTGGTCTTGATGCCGTCCCCAAGCAGTACTGCTACTCTTTCGTGCTTCAACATCCGAAGAACCAGATTGTGAATGTAATTACAGTTCCAAGGTTGTATTTGGTGGCGGTGTATGAAATCGTCCGCCCTGACGCCGGGGCGACAATGGTCGGAGTGAATGCAATCCGCCTTGAACGCGACATCTTCTCATGCAGTTTCGGTGGAACTGTTTCACATATGCCGTCTGTGTTGACATGTGTCGCAGATGAGAATGCGGCCACGGTGGACGCCACGACAACACCACATACCGTCGCGGATTATTGCCGGATGTATGCATCTATGGATACTCGCAGTGTTTCGTTGCCGGGGGTTGTGTTCCAGGATAGGGATACCGGGTTCTGCTATAAGAAGCGTAATCCCAAATACGAGAGTGTGAAGAAGCGTAAGGGGATGGAGCAGAAGTTGTTGGCGCAGTATCTCCAAGTGCGTAAGGACCGTGCGATTGATGAGTATTTGAAGTATCACCCTCAACATTCGCGGATGTTTAATACATTCCGTGAGCGTCTTCATGAGTATACCCTCCGTTTGTATGATTCATATATTGAGCATTATGTTAAGAAGAATGCGAAGTCGTTGAAGGAATATGACCGTGAATTGAAGACACACATGTATAAGATTCATTATGACATCTTTCTGGCGACGATGAAGGAGGCGGGGGTCTTCGTTACTAAGCATACCGTTATCAATTATGTGAACTCGTTGGCTGCTGCGCAACAGTTGGCGTGCTTGGCTGGTTCGGGGGTTACGCCATCACCCTCCATTGAGGGTGGTGGTGTTTCGGTAGAACGTCGCCCTTTCCAAGGAAAGCGTATTGAGCGTAGCAGTAGCAGTAGTCGCGATAGACCTAGTGGTGCAGCACCTAGTGACGCGAGAAGCGGGTTTCGTAGTGCTAGACCTACACGCGGAAGAAGTATGCCGACATTGACGATCCAGGTTCCGTCAAATGACGGCGTGGGTGCGGGCCCGGACTCAGTGAAGGGAATCAAGACGCTGGGATGCGTGAAGGTGCACAATCAGTTTTCTGGATTGGATGTTGATTAATAGCACCGCGTCGTCGTATGGGGGCGCAAGCGCTAGATAAAATTGATTTGATTTGATTTGATAATAATAGTATTTACTATTATCAAAGAACGACGATGTCATTTCCAAACTGCCCTCCGCCCCCGCCATCGACGCCACTTCCAGACCAAACTGAACTCTATTTCGGTTGGTTTTCGGAAGCGCAACAACAAATGCGGGTATCGCACCCGACGGAGCACCGATTCAATGGTCAAATCATGAAGAGTCCGCCATATTGTTACTGGGCGCAAGGCGATCGGATAGTCCTCGTAACGGATGTAACGCATTCGGGGATTCCGACTCCGCGACAGGTCAAAAATGGGGATATATATTTAGGTCAAGTGGATAAGTATTGGGGGCGGTCGTATACTAGAGTTGCGGAGGTGGCGGTGACGGGGAAGTAGTGTGTGTGGGTGTTATTTTATATTGGTGTTATGATGAAACAATATATCATTCCATATTGTCACATTTTTATTCATGATTATATTATTATACATATATATAAGATCTCTGTTTATCCAGTGTTAAACACAACGAGTTTACGTGAGAGATGTAGTAAGGATATCGCAAAATTTTTGAAAGAAACACCTACTAATGAAATATTTGAATTTAAACTAGTTGAATCCACCCCATTAAAAAAAGAATCTATTACAACTTCATTTTTTATTACTCTATTATACCAACTATTTTAGGGGGGGTGGGCAGACTGTACAGGCGGTGGGGCAACAGGAAGGACGAGCAACCACGCCAGGAACAGGAACAGGAACAGAAACAGGAAGAGGAACAGTAGCAGGAGCAGCTGCAGCCGCTTTTTTGGCTGCTTCAAGAAGTCTCGCTCTTGCAGCTACACCCAAAGCTTTTAAACTATCTACCACATTTTTTGCCGCATTAAGAACCGTCTTTATTTGTTCAATTTCTGTTGAATATTTAGTCTTTATTTCATCGAATTTGGTCTGAATTTGTGAGACAGATTCATTAACCTTAGTCTCAATATTCGTTTTCAACTTTCCAAAACATTCAACAATTTCCGCATTTTTTGGATCACCCTTAACAGCAATAATTGCGGTTTCCAGCTCGGTTTTTTTAGCTAAAACGATCCCTTTTAGAAATCCAGCCTTATCCGGATTATCCATAAATTCACTAAATTTATCACGAATATTATCCAAAGGGGTCAGGACTTTGTCAAAATTGGCAGCTTCTGTTGCTCCTGCGGCTGCTGCGACGGCTGTTGCTGCTCCTGCTGCTTTTGCTACTGCAGCGTCGGCCGCGGCGTTAATTTTGGCCTGTATTGTCTCAATACAAGCCTTCGCATTTGGATTAGCTGCAATCAAAATGTCGATTTTTTCATCCAATAATTGTTTAGCAGCTATAGGGTTTGAAACAAAGTTCTTGGCAATAAAAACAAGTGTAAATAAAGAAGTTGATAATTTATTAATTGCTAATAATGCGGGTTGTGCTTGTAAAGCAATGGCAACCGCAGCCCCCTTCGCTATTCCCGCCGATGCCACCCCCTTCGCTGCATTTAACAAATCACCAAACCCACCCCCTCTCTGCGTCTTACGACGACGAATCACCCTCGATTTACGAACAGTCCGACGCTTTTTGTACGCACGTTTGGATGAAGAACGGTTTACTTTCATTGTATACGTGTATGATTATACAATATACTTATACAATAATATTTTACTCATTAAGGACTTCTGGAAATCTTATTACAGTTCATACGATTCATACTATTCATACTATTCCTATTGGCTTTAGGAAATGTATTCGGGGGATTAGATGACAGAAAATCAGACCTTTGTGGTGATAATGGTGAAGCAGCAAAAGCAGGAGGACCCATGGGAGGCAACATATCAAAATCTGCGTCTAAACTCCGAATTACTCCGGCGCCAGGTGCACCCGGCGCAAAACCCATAGGATTATACGGAAGTAATCCTGTGCCACGAACAGATAAGTCGGTTGGCGGCGGCGGTGAGCGTAAATAACTACTAGCGTCGGCAGGTGTGCTATACATGTAATTTGGCGGTCCTGAGTTGCTCATCGGTATCGGTGGTTGACCAAGAGTGCTCGGTGTAAAATGTGCAGATCTGGCCTGACACACAGGTGTTCCAAATGAATCGCGTAATTTTTCGTTATACATCGCCTTCGTTGCCGCGTCATGTGCTCCCATATAACTAGAACCCATTTCAACTGGATCTTCGAATTTTTTGTTAAGTTCATGACCCACTACTTCTAAAAATGGCGCGCGGGGTATATATCCGGGTGTGTGCGTGTGCGACCTTCCGCATATAGATGGTTTATGCGCGTGTCCTGCTGCTGCTGCATGTGTGGAACGTGCGGCATGTGCTGCGTGTGCGGCATGTTTCTTCATCCCTCCTCGTTTGACCGTTCGACGTCCGCGTCCGCGCTTGCTACGCGTATTGTTTTTGCGGCGTTTATTGATTTTAGACGCACGTCGCGTTTTCTTTACCATAATGGAATGGAATGGAATGTATACATTATCATTATAATAAAACATTGTTTTCTAAATGTCTTATTACTGTATTTATTTGCGTGCCGTGCGACGGCGAGGATAACGACGCCGCCGTGATTTGCTGCAACCGGTGAGGACCTTCCGTGATTTGCGACGGATACGTTTACTTCTTCGTCCACCAGCAGAAGAAGGTAACTTTACTATATATTCTCTAAGTTCTTGAAGTTCTTTGAAAGCAGCTGTAGATAAACCATTACATCCTATATTATGATCTGGATGCACGCCTAGTAATAATTTTTTGTTATTTACTAACGATTTTACTTCTTTAAAATCGGTAGAATGATACAGTTTATTCAACTTATCTTTAATTTCATCAGTATTTGCTCTACATAGTTTGTTCTTATCTTCTATAGGTATACTTCCATATTTACTTTCATAAGTTTCCGTCGCCGTCCACCACGGCAATCCGGAGGTTTCCTTGGGTCTAGAAGACGATGACCCATGTGACGACCGCCATGACGATGACGGATATTCGTAACAAATAGGTCGATCATCGGGTTCTCTACCAACATCGCCAACATCATCAAAATCAAGTTTTCTTGAACTAGTATTCTGAAATAATGGGATATTTGGAACATCAATACTCATCGTTTTTTTCATCATTTCTAACCATAATTCATAAAAATGAAGTAATGGTTGATAATCTTTCATCAACAATATTATTTTACCGATTCTATTCAATAGTTCAACTCGGTATTTTTTTTCATCCAATATAGCTTTACGCTTTGATTTTAAACCGATAACGCTTACAGAGAAATTACCATCTTTGTTGCATTTTTTATCTTTATGTGGAAGTTTTTGATATTCAGCTTCATATTTATCCAACTGATCATTCATATATTTATCATCGCCAAATATAGTATTGACTGCTTCCGCCGTCTCTCTCGCCATTGCTGCTGCATCCACCGGTGTTGCTGCCGCTGCTTCTGAAGCTGGAGTACATGATGGTAATACCGTATGATCTAAAAGTACAGAAATAAACCAATCAAACTCGAGCATATTTATTGCTGGTTTACCGACCCATACAACATCTCTATGAATAGGGCAAAACCACGGTGGGGTGTCATATATCGGGGAATTTACATAAGTAACATCAGATAGACCAACATTGATAGCAACCGTATTCTCTGTGTGCGTATCATATAGATTAATTTTTCGTCTTGGTAATCGGTCATCTTGTAATGACCTTTTTCTGTAATCATCATTCTCAATCCACGTCCATCTACCTAATCGATGGTCACCTTTATCATTGTTAATACCACAAAACGTGGCACTAAGTATTGACGCGACCTCCATGCCAAAAATAAGAACGCCATTCCAGAAAAACCCGAATTTTGTAAAAGGTAATGTATTGTCAGCCGGATTAAATTGTCCGCTATCTATAACATGTAATGCTTCTGTCTCACCCTGTCCGAACGTCATAAATAATCCCGTGGGACCCGTTGGATTAGGTATATCTCTAATAGATCCCGCATCAAATCCGACATATGTAGTTGTAAATGGTGGTATACCTATTGTCTGTTTAATAACATATAATTCATCCATTCTCTATTATATATTATGTATACAATTATCGTTAAAAAAACTTGGTTTCAGCGTGCTGAAATGGGCGCGCCGACTTCTCAACCACCAGCGGTTCCGGCAGAAACATCGCCATTCTATCGAAGAATTTCACCTCTGGAAGACTCTTCATATGCGGCACAACAGTCGCCTGTGGTTCTACTAAATTCGTGGAATTAATACCGAATAATGCGGATTCGATATCCACCGAATTGGATGAGAAATGCTCACGGGACATCTTGGTGGGGAGGATACCGACACTTTCAAACGCGAGTGCGGGTTCAAATGCTTTTCCGGCGCAACCGTTCTCAAACGCGACGTATGTCCGTGCGAGGTTTTGCGAGTTTTGCTCGATCTTGAAATCGGTGCGTGTATTCTTGTTTCGGGTAGATGTCATTGGTGCGATCGGATGTATATATCTGTGTTACTATGTTATGTTATTATATTTATTATTTATTATTATTTATTATTTATTATTATTTATTATTTATTATTGTATAGCGAATATTCGACCGACCTAAAACATCTGTCGAAGAGAATCGGCAATTTCATCTCGCAGTATTTGCGGAATCTCTTCACCATGTTTGGCGTGACGCATACACGTATGAAACATATCAAATATCTGGAATGAAAACATCATACAGAAAATCATCTCGCTATTGTCGGCGCCGGCTAGCGGATGCGACTCTAAAATCTCTCGGATTCCCGGATTCTCTCGGAATCGTTCATACAAGTCGTCAATAACGGCGGAAACAATCTCCGGGTGATATTCGGCATCAGATATCCCGAATGCTTGAAGAAATTGGATTCTAAATAGCGTATCTTGATCATCGGTGTCTTCAATCATTTTATATGTAAGGACAAGGTCGTAGTTATATCCGGATAGGTCGAGGTCGGTGGCGGGTGACTCGGGCGACTCGGGCGCGGGTTCAATCGCGGGTTCGGGCAATTCATAAGGTTCAACGATTCCGGCGTTTTCGTTCATTAAAATCAATGTATATAAAATATAACACGTTGACTTTATACTATTTCGTCTCGCGTCGTTACAGCACTTCGCTAAAGCTCCGTGCTTCACTCCGCTCGGTTCTCGCAATTTTGACATGTGACCCGCGCGAGGTTTGTGACATGTGACCCGCGTGACTACAGCACTCTGCTCGATCATCTTCGCCGATATATCACACTCCATCCATAAACAGTGACTAGATAGAGCAATGCGACACGAAGCAATGTGGAGCAAAGCGGAAGCATTGCGGGAGGGGAGTGTTGCGACGCAGAAATAATTCGGAGCTGTTCGCCACTTCGTGGCGGATTGCGGAGAATTATTTGAATAGGTACTCCTGATCACGCACCAGTTCACGCGACGGCACACCGCCACGAATCCAACCATTGACAGCTGCACCTTCCACATAATTGGCCGGGTTGTTAATCGTCGACTTAAACTCTTCCTGAAGGGGGTAGTCTGTCTGTGCAGCATTCAATTTCTCCGACAGTTGCGTAATGCTCTTCTTATTGGTATTCGTATCACCCTGAAGCATACGGGATTCAAAATCCACATTCACGGCGCCGCGTCCTAAAAAGGGGACGGTCAAGAATGGGCGTTCGAGCAGGCTCAACTTACACTTGGCGTGAGTATTCAGGCTTCCAATAGAAAGTTCGGAGTTGGTGTCGATATTACAACCACCGAATCCGGTCTGATGACCACCCTTATAAAACACATTGGGTTGACTGGTCGCGAATTGGATAGGACGCTCCATCTGGCAATCCGTCGAGAAGAAGTTATTCAGCGCATAATTGGCGGCGTTTAAATTCTGAACATTGCGTTGCGAGAGATCCCCCGTATCGCAACCGATACGCGACATATTATCAAATGTATAACTTTGAACGTAAGCCATATTATTCTATATTATACCTTATGTAATTAACATAGATATAATATTATTTTACTAAAGTCCGGAGGGGGTGTGGGCGACGGGAGACGCGCAGCGCGACATTACTGCCCGATAACCTGCCCCAATCGCGAGTTAATACGTCCACACGCGAATTCATCGCCTTCCTTACACGACTTCATGTCGCCATAACAGAATTTCGCGAATGCGTCTTGGTCGTTAGGGATTCGCGTATTCGCCACCGGATGGAATTGACGCATCGATGATTCAAATACCGCATTATCACCTAAAGTCCCGAATAATTTCCCATATGTTTCTTCGGGAGTATGATTCGGTTGTATCGCCGGAACATTACTATTCTGGTAAATCGCATTGCTCGCATTCGTGTCGATACTTCCGCTGACAAATTGTTTGGTGGATTCATTGATATCGCCTTCAACTGCGGGGTTAAATGACGGTGCGGCATTTCTACGTTGCGGATTATCTACGATCTCCGGTAAAAGCGGATTCATCAACGGGTTTTGCGGGGTCGGGGCTGTGAACTCGTCGCGCATCAATTCATACATCTCCGGTTTATCTATATTATTCGCAAACCCTTCCTTGGTTTTCAGGATTTTCTTCGCGTTTTCTGTATCCATTCCACTCTTCCCTTTATGGACGAAATTGTAAATCATAACAATAATTCCTAAAGTAATGGCGCCTAATATAAATATCGAGAATGACGAGGTTATCAAATATCCTAAAATTGTGGCGAGGATCACGAATCGGGTGATCGCGTTCAATTTGGCAGGAGGTTCCATCGTCTTCGACGGCCATATCTCGCGGATATAGTCCTTATTCATAAGGATGCTCGGGTCTTCTAACCAGAACACTTGGTCTTTCGTCATTGTTTATGTATAAGTCGGATATTTTGAAGAATAGAAATGTATAAGTTATTATACTCTTATATATTACTAGAAGGAATTAATCGCTCTTTTGTTTTTCCACGACGGGTGCGGGCGTGGCGGGCGCGGGCGTGGCAGGCGTGGCAGGCGTGGCAGGCGTGGCAGGCGTGGCAGGCGTGGCAGGCGTGGCAGGCGCTTGGCGCGGCGTCTTCGTCGGTTTCTCCCCCGATGAAAACACTGCGGTATTTGCACCACTTGCGGGGATGCTGGGTGCTTGTTGTTGTTGTTGCTGCGCCTGCTGGCGTTCCTGAACCTTCTTCTGCAATCTCTCGCGCATCTGTGCTTGCTTCATATTCTTGTTAAGTTGCGACTGCATTGCGCCGAAATTCACTTTGCCTCCGCCGCCGCCGCCACCCCCTCCTCCGCCCATGCCACCGGGCATATTCATCCCCATCTTGCTTAACATACTCGCCAGATTATTCATCCCCGGCATATTCTTCATCTTCGACATCAACTCGCTCGCCTCTTGCATAATCTCGCTCTCTTTCAGTTCACCCGACTTCAATTTCGAATCCAACTTGGATCCAACGGACTTAATAATACCAGACAACTTGGCCGGGTTTTTAAGAAGTTGCTGGAATACTCCCTTCATCGATGTCTCGTTTTCCATATTCAAGTTCAGATCGGCCGCGGTCTCTTCGGCAATCTCTTTGGCGAGTTTGCCGATTTTGCCATTCAGAATAGATGAAAGATGCTCGTGGATAGACCCGGCGTCGGGGATAGGAGGCGTCGAGCCCGCACCTGGTGCCGCGCCGCCCGCGCCAGTGAATGCATCATTCATAAACTCGGTCGCCTTCTTAAATGTCTCGTCGAGACCCTCTGCACCGCCGACCCCCGATCCGCCTTCTGCGTCATCTGCACCCCCCGATGCACCAAACATCGACCCCATCTCACCAATCACCTCTTCGAGTTTGGTCTTAAGTTCATTGTCGTCGATTGCCTCGAACAACTTCGCCGTATCTCCGAATGAACCCATGTCCGAGAGATTATTCACGATAGAGAAGAGAATAAGTTGGAGATACTTCCAAATAATATCCTTGGTGTTTTCGGTGATGTCTTCGGTATTCCAAATCTCGCGGAAATCGACACCGGGGAGGAACATGATGCTCGATCCGCTGCTCACCTGCTCGTCATGGGGGCGAACGTCTTCGCGTGAGGAACGTGTGGAGTCGGCCTCGCCGGCGGAAGGAGTTCCACTCGCGAAAAGTGTCTCCGTCTTATACAAAATATCGAAAAACTTGACCGGATACACATTCTTACAGTGCGTATACAACTCAATATAAAGTTCATCAGGCATAGGTTTCATTTCATGGGAGTATCCTAAATACCGCGACAATGTCTCACGATACTCAGGGAATGAACAGTCAATATCGCGCAGAAAATCGAGGATAATCGTCTGAAACTCGGTTGAAATGTCGTCGATAGTAACGGGTTTCTGAGTATTGTCCTTTGAAGTTTTGGGTTTATTGTTACCAGACTTCTTGTTCTTATGATGATTCTTACCGCCACCCATGATTTATTATTTCACACGGATTATATGAATATGTATTATTAATAGACCAAATATTTAAGTTAGTTATTGTTCTTTTTATGATGTTAGACAATTTTCTTTGTATTTATACATCGATATAATATGATATAATATCGATAATATCGATAAAATCGATATAGACGTATTTACATCTAATCATGTACTCATTGCGTTGCATTACATTACGTTGCATTACATTACGTTGCATTACGTTGCATATGACGTGGTTACTCGTCCTTAACTCCGTATTATTTGTAACAACACTGACAGAATATCTAATCTGTATGAAATACATCACCAATACCTATGAATATAAGAATGAATGGTTCAACCTATTATTATGTTTGTTATTTACACCTTTTTACAGTTGCATTTTTATTCGTAAATTTTCATGGAGTCAAATCAAAATGTACATGTCACCTGAACGACGGCATGTATTGAAATATCCGATTTTTACAGGTGTTCTGTATACAGTAGAGACATTTCTCGTATTTTTTGCATTGAATACAATGACGTTGAGTTACTATACAATTATACGGTCAGGATTTATTATTTTCAATATTCCGTGGTTCAAATACCTCCTTAAAAAACCAGTGTCGCGTTTGTATTACGCAAGTTGTGGATCATTGTTTGTGTCGCACATATTAGTTAGTACGCAGTATTTCTTTCAATATCAGGCCAATGACGCCGATAATCGCGGAGGGAGTGTAGTTCAAAATACCCTCATTATTATGGTATCCTGTTTTTTGAATTCGTCATATAATAACATTATCGAGTATTCAATGACGCGTCACGGTGATATCATGCCGAATATCGACTTTCAAATCATTTTTCAGATGACGTATTTTGTTCTGGCCGCACCATTGTCAATATACTATACTACGAAAAACACGCCACCGATTAATCCGATCACGATGACCATGTATTTCTTCATTGCATTCGGGTTACAACTGTATATGTTCAATAAGATATATATTCTCAATAGCAAACAAACCCTGATTCCGGCGAACATATTACTTAGCGGTCTTGATTTGTTGCGTCGCGTGATTCAACTTACATATTCGTTTGTTTGGTTTAAAGAACCGTTTGATGCGACGATCGGGGTTTCTCTATTGTTTTTGGGATTATCTGGCGGACTTTTATTGTATCAGTATATCCGGGATTACCGGTTTGGTGTGAATATTGAGGCGCATCAACAGATGGTGGATGACCCGGAGGGGCGCGACCACAAACGCGAGTTGGATAATGTGTAATGCATGTAATGTATTTTATTTATTATACTAGCAATTGCGAATATAATAAATAACATTTTTTTACGGAATATGTTGTCTTTGCACTAGATTCTACGCTGTAGCACATTGTGTAAATATATATATATATATATATATATATATATATATATAATATCGTATAATAAACCCGAAGGTTTATAACATGACGAAAAAAATTATTATTATAGGGGGGGGGATAGCTGGATTAGCAGCTGCGCACTTTCTATGTAAATATCCTGATTTTGAGATATCTATTTATGAATCAGAAGCAGAAGTAGGAGGACAAGCACGGTCAAGACTTGGCAAGTATTGTTATATTGAATATTCTTGGAGAGTTTTCGGAACATCTTATCATAATATAAATAAAATTATAGAAGAAATAGACGTAAATGATAATTTTACACTATTATCTCATCCTTGTGTTATAAATTCAAATAATAATATAGAACAAGGTGATTTATCTCCTTATAATCTTGGAAGAATAATATTAAAAAATGGAGAAACTGATTTAATAAATAAAATTGTAAATATTTTTACAATTTCAAGAGAAAGAGCATTGAATGAATATCAAGATATATTAGCATATGATTATTTCAATAAAAATCCGATCATACAATCAATTCTTGGCCCATTTTTGGGATTAGACGCAAATAAAGTAAGTTTATCAGGTTATTATCATAACTTATTGTCAGTATGTGATAATAATGAATACTTTTTTACACCAAAAAAAACAAGAATAACAAAATATCCTACACAAGAAAGTTTGTTTATTCCTTGGATTAATTATTTAAAAAAAAAAGGTGTTAAAATTTTTACAAATTCAAAATTGACCAATATTAGTATAAATAATGGTATAATCGATAATGTTGTAATAAATGATAAAAAAATAAAGGGTGATGATTATGTATTCGCGTTATCATTAGGGAATATTAATAAAATAATTTCACAACAATCATTTTTTTCTAATAAACAAATTAAACATAATTTACATAATCTAGAAAACGGTCTTCAATTATATTATACAATTAATTTGTATTTTTCAATTGAACTTGAAAATAACATAAATCTTAAATGCGATGAAATTGTTCTTGTTGAGACTCCTTGGAAATTAATAATACAAAGAAAACACACCTGGACACAAAAATTTATCGGGAAATGTAAAACAGAAAATATTGAAATAAAAGATATATTTAATGTAGGTTTTTTAGATTATAATAAAGGTGAACTATTTGGAAAAATATTGAGTGAGTGTTCTAAAGAAGAAGCAATACAAGAAGGAATACATCAATTTAAAAATAGTAAATATATAAAGGAATTATTAAATAAACATAATACCACATTTGACGCAGTTTTCATATCCTATGAAGATTGGTATGAATTTCATAATAATAACAAGGGAAAATTGGTATCATCTAATCCCAAATTCTCGATAAATACTGGAGTAATGAAATATATGCCAACGAATCAACCAGAAGAACTTCCAAATAATATGTTTTTATCAGGTTATTATGTCAAAAGTACTATGGGAGGGGTAAGCATGGAAGCGTCTTGTGAAACTGGATTAAACGCTGGATTATCAATTGTTACAAAACATAATCATAATGTTATAGAATATCCATATCAACATATAGTTGAAGGTATTCCATTAACTATTGGTTTGTCATATTTAGATAAGTTATTATACAAAATGAATTGGAAACCATTATATACAGTGATTCCATCATTATTATTAATTACATTATATCTAATATGTTGTATTACTATTGTGGTAATCGTCATTACGTTTATTTTAAAAAAAATAAAACTCAATTATAGTTTATTAAAAACTATCAAAAAACTTAAGTCAAAAATAGTATGATGATTATTATTGGTATTGGTAACATTATAATATTCTACGATATCACGCTCTCATACAACACCAGGTTCGTCACATTGGCGATGATATGGATCGCTGCGTGTGTGTATGTTGCGGGCCACATGTGTCCGCGTGTCATCAAATAATTGCTCAAACCATAGCATACGGTCGATGCACCAATGAGAGCAGTGTAGATTTGTGTGTGTGTGTGTGTGTGTGTGTGTGTGTACGCATAATACGTGTGATAGGTCATACCAGATAAAAAAACTGCGATATCTAGCGTGCGTCGCCACGAATTGCGGACAGGATTACGCCAATAGATGAGGGATGTCGTGAATACGGCAGCAGGGGCGATCGCGAAATGTGCGGTTTCAGAGTGGGAGTATGCGTAGATCGCGGAGGGGAGGGAGAACCAGGCGCAATACCAGATGAAATATGCGTGTGGGAGGGGGAGAGCGGTGGTGGAGGAGGCGGACATTAGTGTTGGATATATACAATGTTATGATTTATATTTTATCTGCAGTTATATTAAAGGATGTCGGGTATTGTCGTAAAACCGATTGATAAGTTTACTTTTGACGATGCACAATTAGATACCCCGTTATATATAGGTGATACTGTGGGGGAGACTACTTTTACGCCCAGAGAATCATCGATATATCCGAGCATTAACGATGAAAAAACCGGTGTTAGTAAATTAATTAGTATTGAAAACAATCGTAATCCAAATGATACATATAAAGTTTTTGTTAGAAGATACGACGATCCACCCAAAAAGGAAGAAGATTTTGGAGAGTTTTTAGACAAGAATTTTGAAGAATATGACTCCAAGTTAATATGGGTTATTTTAGGTGCAAAAAATATGAAAGAGGCAATTAACTCATTTAAAGATTTCATGAAGACCGGTCTTCTTAAAAGATCTAATAGTAATACTGCAAGAGATAATGATCCAATTGTAAAAAAAAAAAAGGAGGAGGCGGCGGCGGCGGCGGCGGCGGTTGCGAAGGCGACTGAGGCGGAGGCGTCGAAGGAACGGGAAAGGAAAAAACAAGCAGCTGCCAAAGAAAAGGAAGACGAGCGCAATGCCAAACAAATGTTAAAGAAAGAAGAAGAAGAAGAAACTAAAAAAATTCAGGAAAGCGGAATTGGAACAGTTAAAACTATCGAACAAATGTCATCGATAGATGAACTATTAAATGCGACATCATTATTTGTATGCGAAGTCTATGATCCAGAACGACATAAAGATAAAGAATCAACTACCTTTCAGGTTGTTCATAAAGGGTTCAGACCGAATCATTGGGATCATGGGTTGGTAGACGGCCATACATATAAAATGATAATAAGACGATCATCGTTATTTGATGAAAAAGGACAAATACCCACAGACGTACCAGATAAAAAAAAGTTGTTTGAAAGAATAGTATTAGAACCATTTTATGAATATAGTAGTAGTAAACCAGATAATAAAGAATATAACGTGTTCTTTGTTTTAGATGCAACTGATGAAACTTCTGCTAAATATGCATTTTTAAAACATATCAATGCGAAAGTTCGTGACAGATATGGGGAGTCTTATCGTTTAGACTATACATGTTCAATAAGTATTTCTAATGACCCCAAGATAGAGACCAGCAAACCAGCTGATCACATCGACCGCAAAAGCGTTATTTCAATTCCTCTTACAAAGAATGACGCATTTGGATATGTTAATATGTCTATAAAAAAATCATTTCCTCCCCCACCACCACCACCACCACCACCACAAGTTAAAGAAGGTGAAGAAAGTAAAGCAGTAGTTAAATATCTGGATGAAATGACACCTCAGGATGTAAAGAGTGCTGTTAGTATATTCATATGTCAACCTGAAACTAATTTTTTGGACAGTATTAAACATACTTTTCTTAGAAAACCAGATTTTTATGAGATAAAAAGAATTAAAATACAAGCCCCAGTTTATATAGACGCCAATGATACTAGAAATCTGTTTTTTGTAGTTAGAAAATCTGTATTTTCGGATGAATACGGATTAGAATTATATAACAAAACACGGGCATTTGGTAATGAACAAACGGTTTCGGATTTAAGTAGAGAATCACCAGATTTTTTTGAGAAAGTTGTATTAGATCCCTTTATACAAGAAGGACATCCAGATAGTGTCGTCGTATGGTATATCTTAAACGCCAGAAGTTTAGAAGATGCGATTGCCGCAGTAAAAGAACGTTTCCATCTTAAAGACTATCAACACACAGACACAAATACCGATAGTTATACTACCGATACTCTTATTTATTCAAAAGGATTTAAGTTTAAAGACGCAGAATCATATGGTAAAAATCCTTCTCTAGATATTAAAAAACCAAATCCAGTGGGTTGGACACGTGTACATGAATATAAACAAACAAATGATTTGGAGTCCCCCGGATACGAACCCGAAGACGAACCCGAAGAAGAAGAAGAAGAAGAAGAAGACAAACCCTCAAGCACCCAACCTGCCAACCTGCCGGGTCGCACCGCCGACAATTGGGCACAATCGGTCCTCGACCCATTTTCGCAGAAAAATAAAGGTTACAAGTTGGGAGTTTCATCAGGATTGAGGGGTGGGGGTCGCGGTCGTACAACCCGTAAAAAATCCAGGAAGTCAATTAAACGCACCAAACGTTCAAAATCGGTCAAACGCCATTCTAGATCCAAATCGCGTAAATCGCGTAGTCGCAAATAATCTCGTAAATAAATAACCAATGTCATATAAACCCATACCGCGTTTATATTACACCTCCCCGAAACATGGTCCAACTCATCCCGGCCACCGCTCACGCTAACGCCGACCCAACCATGTCCGAAATCGATACATATATCCGCGAAACCCGTGCCGCGCCTGCGTCGGAGGGTGGCGTTGCTGCGCTTATGCGGACCGTCCGAGAGATTCAGAGTAAATCCGGCGCCGGCGCGTCTCTTCATCCGGCCGAGGAGTATTTCATGGACCGGGTTGAAGAACGCACAATGTAAAAATTCGCGATATTCTTTTTTAGGAGTCGGTGACTCCACGCCAAACCCATACAGTAAATTACGACGATCAAGAATTGCGTCATGAATTGAAACTGGAAAAACTGCACTTTATTATTGTAGATAAACAAAGGCAGTTGAATCAATCGATAATACGAATACACCAATAGTTGCATAAAATTAGAGATGATATTCAATCGTACATATTCCGCGTATTGTTTATGTAAATAATAGGAAATGTATATCATAATATTCGATTTTTCAAGAATGTTATATGCATACAGGATGTGCTGTTGGTCCGCATCACTCCTGAGTGCCGCGTTCAATACACAAATACCCGCGATGTGATGCAGAATGAAGGGTGTCTGTTTTCGATTCAAACCTGAAAAAATGTAGATCAAGTCGTAGATGTAAAACCCAATACTCATATGAACCGCATAATCCAGGTTATAGTCGTAGTTATAATGGACAAGATATGAAACACAGTGAATGAAACTAACAAAATTGTTCGTGATGGCAGCATCTTCTTTGTGTTTTGATATTTCGGTTGAAATCGTGCGCCAAAAACAGATGATAGGGAGAAGGTATCCGATGTTCATTATTGCGTGTAGGGTCAATACTATTGAAATAGAGTAAAATCGTTTTATACCGGTTAATATTTAATTATTCAACTGTGTATATCATTGAATGAGGGGTGTCTCCTTATCAATCGATACATTCTTCGCTACTTTCCGGATGACCTTGGCGATATTGCCGTCCTTTTCACCATCCGTGGCAGCCTTGGATAGTTTGAAATACTTTTCGTTCTCTTTGAAGCTGCTGTTCATACACCTTGGGTTGGCTTTCGCCCATTCACCGACCATTGCGACGTTCTTCTGTTCCACGGCAAGGACCGCATTCACCATTTTCGGGTGGTTGGGTGCATCGCGTTCCCATTTATTGTCGTCCTTGACGTAGATTGTCTCGCGCTTGACGTCGCTACAATGAACGGGGCGTTTGTATACATCCGTCTTTTGGAGGTTGGTGATCAGGATATTCGACATTCCTTCGACATAACCATCACGTTCCACATTTTCCATGTCGATCATGTTGAGTTGAATAGAATTGATGAAATCCTTCATATTCATCGCGTCTTTACATTTCTCGTTGAGGAACATGTTCATGTTGAATGTGTTGTTGGTGTTGTTGCTGTTGATGGTGTTATGGTCTCCTTTTAGATTTGATGCGACTCCGACTGTGGATTGGGACGGGATTGGATTTGTCATTTGCGATTGTGATGACTTCTTCATCATTTCTATCATCTGTGATTGTAATTGTGTATTTGATGTTAACATTGTCATCATCATCTTCTTAATTTCACGGTTTTCAGCAGTAAGATTCTTAATTTTCTTTTCGGTGTTTTTCTCACAACGCTTTATATTCTTATGTATAATTACATTTTCGGTTTGTAGTGTGTAGTCATCGGAATAAATCTCATCATCATCATCATCATCACCATCACTATCACTATCACCATCACTATCACTATCACTATCACTAACTGTGTTTTCCTTAGGGTTTATTTCTTGTTTAACCACCACACATGTTTTCCTATGACGACACAGTCCCGAAAGATGTGAATATTTCTTATTACAGTTGGTACAACTGAATGATGCAACTGATGACGGTTGGCACTCATTTTGGTTATCTCCCATTATCTTTTTATGTTTATTGGTCGAAAGATGCGTGACAAAATTGGATTGTTTAGAGCATCTAAAGTCACATTTTTCGCATATGAATTTATTGGCATTTTCGGCATTATCCGGCATTATCTTTCCTAAATAATGTCCAATCGATGTCCTAAATTAACGGTATAAAATACCCCCCTGATTCGAACGTGGCGGTCGACCCCAAAAAAGTCAGTCACAGATTTTTCGGTGCAAAAATCGGGTTTGTGAGCGTTTCAGTAACAAACCCGTTTTTGGGGGGTGCGCGATTCGTGTTTTCAAAACTTCCACGCGCAACAGGCGAAAAGGACATTCCTGGCGGACATTCCTGGCGGAGGATCCAGTTACCATTAATGCCGGGGTTCCCTCCCGTGCTAAACTATACGCATTACTATAGAAATACCAAAGCATATATCATCTCACTTTTTATTCAAATTTAAACGGAATATTTTCTGGGATTATTCTCTCGAACATCAAATTCTGACCCGTCCAAAATCAAACGGAATATTTTCCATATGAAACGAATGAACCAACCGGTATGAATTGTTTTTATTCTCTACAATACAATATATATATATGTCTTCACCCGAACAACAACAGTATATTCAGGATGGGGTCAAGAAGGTTGATTCAATAATTGCATTCGCTATAGAGTTTCTTACTGTTTGTGAGGCCCGAAAAACATGGGTGAAATTGACGGGACCATTAAGTATGACATGTGGATATACCGCACCGGGTATTGGAATATTATTACAACTATTTAGACCTCATAATATTTCTAGTGCGCCCGAATTAGAGAGATTCTTACAACATATAAACTGGCCTATGGATCAATTTATATTTATCGTAAATGAAACAATCGGTAATTTACTGGATATGATTCCGGAATGTCCGGTTACTCAAACACAATACGGGATAAGAGGATTGCTTGTGACCGAATATTCTGAACAAAAGATACCCGGATGTGGACGTGGGGGGGGTATTGTTTATAAAGTTGAACCTGGCGGTGCAAATCTCGTAGAAGGTGCCAATATTATATCTTTTGCACGTAGAATTCAACATTGTGAAACATTTCATCACGCGGTTATATATAAAATATCTCAGATAAATGCTTGTTATATAATAGATTCATGGGTCGAACCGCGAGGTATTGATTGTAGACCTTTATCAAGTAGACGACATATCGGAAATGAAGTTTATGCTATAATAGATGAATTAAATTCTGATATAATTACTAGAGAAAGAACTTATGAAATATTAACCACATATTTTAGGGGTCATTTTGGAAGTATTGGTCAAATGCTTCAGATGACTGATGAAAGAATAATGGTTAATACAATTAGTCCAGGTTACATACAACATGTTTATACTCAATGTGAAAACATTGCGAGAACTGGTCAACCGTCTTCTTTTGGAGGTAAAAAACGCAATAAGAGTAAGAGTAAAAATAAATCAAGAAAAAGAAGTAAAAAATACAGTAGAATGTCAAATAGAAAACACAGGATATATAGACAAACCCATGTAAAATATAACAGGGGTTGAATGGAATATTGCGCACTATTCGTGCTATTATTTATAACAGGACCGGTGTGTGACATGGGACCGAGGGCGTCGCGTTCTTCAATAACTCTTTGAGTATCCGGTTTTCAACCATCAAGTGCTTGATTTGCTCGAGAGTGAGTGACGCCGGGTCTGGATCACTACTAGTTTGTGCGGACAGAGAGGGTGTCGGAGGACCGCGACATACGGACCTGTGCTTATAAATACTAGTGCGTGATTTGAATATCTTATTACATATATCACATGTGTGATTATCTGTAATGACTATATTATTTTCGTTTGATTGTTGATGCTTGCGTGTCCCCAAATGTCGACTATAATCCTTTTTATTGTCCGTAATATACAAACAACTTTGGCAATTATAAACAACCGGTTGTGTTGTTGGCATGATCGTATGATTGTATGATTGTATGATTGTATGATTGTATGATTGTATAATACAGATACAAAAATCCCCCGAAATGAACGAACAATGAATGATGTTATTCCTTCTTGATAATAACATTTTTCCCGATATTCTTTATATTCATTGCGTCTTTACTTTGTTTCATTTTTTTCGGTCGGTGTAATTACATATATTTACATTATTTGTACATTAACTCAGTTCTTATAACATATTTAACACCACTAATTAATTTTGGAACTTCATGTAAAATATTTTGATCCATTAAACAAATTAATCCTATTTTTGGAGTTATTGAAATGTCATTTTCATTTTTATCATCAATTAAAAATTTGGTGTTCCCACCTTCGTAATCATCATTAAGATAAATAAGTACTGTTATTAATGATATTTCATTTTTATCATTTTTATAATGTTCATCGGTATGTTTTGCAAAATGGTCTCCACTAGTATATTTTAAAAATCGAAATCTTGGATTAATTTCACAAAAATCCATATCTTTATAATTATTTGGAATAATGTGAGATATTCTTTTATACAATATTTTAGCAAAATTAACACTATCAATGATACATCGTAATGATTTTCTAATTTCTAAAAAATAATGTTCTTTTTTATGTTTATCTGTATATGAACTTGCTTGAACAAATCCAATCTTTTCTGAATGAATAATTAAATTATTACATTCTTCATCAGAAAAAACATTATTTATCAATGATAAATGTAAATTGTTGCAATTTATTTTTTCACATATTAAATAATTATAGTTTTTATTTTTCTTGTTTTTTTCACCTAAAATAATATCCATATTTACTTTAATTTAAAGAATTATCTTTAAATTATAATAAATATGATAAGATTAACATTATTAGATAATACTAAAAAAATATAGAGTTATTTGATGAAATTACAGACGTAAGTGGTTTAGGAAACGTTCATTCTTTAGATTGTTTAGTATAGTCTGGTAGCAATTTATGTTTATGTTTTTCTTTTTTTGAATTACAATATTTTCTGTGATAATCGCCTTCTATAATTTTTTTGTCGCATTTTTTACAAATCCACCACTCTTTTTCTTGATAATCATCATCTTTACAAATTTTATCCAGACTTAAAAGTTCTTTATTTTCTGTCATATTGTTGGTTGTTGGTTGTTGGTTGTTTATTCTGTATTTATTATTATATAAAAAAATTTCAATTTTTTTATAATAAATTCAGATATAAACATAATCGATTATTTATTATTTATATAAATAATGAATAAACAATCAAGTTATGAATATGAAAAATATATAACAGATAATAATAATGTTTTGGATACACTCAATAAATATGGTATAGCAATAATTCCAGATATATTAAATCAACAAGAATGTGATACAATAAAACAAGGGATGTGGGATTATTTAGAAAATATTACAGCAAAATTACCAGTTCCAATCAAAAAAGACAAAACCAGCACTTGGACATCATATCAACAATTATATCCACAACATTCAATGTTACTTAAACATTGGTCAATAGGACATGCGCAATTTATATGGAATTTGCGAACAAACGATAAAATAATTGAACCATTTGAAAAGATTTGGAATGTTAGTAAAGAAGATTTATTAGTAAGTTTTGATGGTGTGTCATTTCATATGCCCCCAGAAATAACCGGATTTGGCTGGGCCGAAAAACAAGATAAAGCTTGGTTACACACGGATCAAAGTTATTTAAGAAATAATCGTGAATGTGTTCAAGGATGGGTTAATGCGTATGATACCAATGAAGGAGATGCAACATTAATAATATTAGAAGGTTCACATAAATATCATAGTGATTTTGCAAAAGAGTTTGATGAAACAAGTCCCGATGATTGGGTTCTTTTGAAACAAGAGCAAATAAAATGGTATACTGATAGTAAAAAATGTGTTAAAAAAATGATTAAATGTCCGGCAGGTTCTCTTGTATTATGGGACTCGCGCACAATTCATTGTGCAAAAAAACCCGAACCAAAACGCCATCAACCTAATTATAGATGTGTTGTATATGTTTGTTATACTCCAAGAAGTTTTGCATCAACAGGTATGTTAAACGCAAAAATAAATGCTTGGAAAAATTTAAGAACTACGTCACACTGGCCACATAACCCACACCCATGCGAACTTTATCCAAATACTTTTGGTAATCCAATACCGCAAATAGTTCAAATAGTTAGACCAGAAATAAACGAGTTAGCATATAGGTTAATTGGATACTAAACAAAATAAACGAAGATATTTTTATATTGTTGTTGTAAGATATTTATTCCTTCTCAACCATCACCTTCTTCGCCACATTCCGTATCACCTTTGCGATGTTGCCTTCCTTCTCCCCGTCGGTGGCTACCTTGGAAAGTCTGAAATACTTTTCGTTTTCACGGGTATTACTATTCATACACCTTGGGTTTGCTTTGGCCCATTCACCAACCAACGCCACGTTCTTCTGTTCGACCGCAAGGACAGCGTTCACCATTTTCTGATGGTTGGGTCCTTCACGTTCCCACTTGTCGTCATCCTTCACATACAAGGTCTCGCGCTTTACGTCACTACAATGGACCGGTCGTTTATATATATCCGTCTTCTGGAGGTTATCAATGATGATATTCGACATACCTTCCACATAACCCACCTTGTCCACATTTTCCAGGTCGGTTAGGTTCAACTGGATAGAATTCACGAAGTCCTTCATATTCATTGCATCCTTACATTTCTCATTGAGGAACAGGTTCATATTGAAGGTAGGATTGTGACTGTTGGTGATGATGGTGTTATTACTGTTGGTAGTGGTAGTAGTCGTGTTGTTTATACAGAGTTCCATCATTTTAGACTGAAGTTCTGTGTTTTGGTGAATGAGCATCATCATAGCAGATGTTAGTTCTTGGTTCTTAATAATAATATCGCGTATATACTGGTCGCTACCACCGGCGGTGGCGGAAGGGGTGGTGGATGCAGTGGTAGAAATGACGTTTGGTGGTGGTTGTGGTGGTCCAGTGCATACAGATTTATGCTTATAAACACTCGTCCTATGTTTGAATATCTTGTGACAAGAAGGGCAAGAATTAGGGTCGGTTTTGGGCAACGCTTTTTCGTGGTTTTTAACGTTTTCGTCGTGTTTCCGTCTCGTTAGATGACGTTCATAGTCGGTTTTGTTATACGACATAAAGTCACAAATTTCACAGGTATAGCAAACTTTCGATTTTTCGTGCGTCATAGTGTATTCTGTTATATTATACCATACTATAATAAAACGTCTAAAACTACGCTCCACCGCCGGCGTTCCGACCCCCAAAAAAAGTCAGTCACGTGTTTTTCGGGGCAAAAATACGTTTTGTGAGCGTTTCAGTCACAACCCCATTTTTGAGTGTTTTGAATTTCGAAAAAAAATTGACGGCGCGCAAACGTCGTTTTGGACATTTATTGGACAAAGTCCAAACGGGTTACAAAAAAACGCAAATCATTACCCCACGCCACACCATAAACTCAACTACCCTACCGTAACCCAGACCATATACGGTCTCCGTCCAGCGGGACTACACAAAAAGACATGGGCGCACCCCCCGGCCCGCCGGAGGCCCATTCGCATCCCCCCAAACCAGCGTCCCGACATTATAGAATCTGAAATCCCCGATTTGGGGGGATCAAATTTGAACGGATTATAATTGAACGGAATATATTCTGGGATTTTATGGGTATACTTTTGAATTTGAAAGTTTTGATTTCAAACGGAATATTTTCCAGAGTTTTTCTTTCATTCCAACCGAATCTATTCCATTCCATTGGAATCCTTTATTTTTTCAATTTCAAACCGAATATTTTCTGGAGTTTTATGTACTTACAAGTCTTTTTTGAATCTCTCGACAGGGAGATTTTATACGTAAAAAAAGTATATCAACCCCTGAAACTAGATGCATTTTTATTGGCGCCCGATATCCTTGAAAAACGACCCTTCGCCGTGTAGTGTATATTTCTTCCCGGTGCGAACATCCACGTATCCGTTTGTATCGGCACAATTCTGGGCTGGGAATCCGTTGCCGTACCAATAATATCCGGTGATTTTCGTGACTTCATCGCGAAGAAACATCACGTGACCGCCGTATAATTCGGCGTGTTCCACACAGGATTGATTGTAATGCTCGATGGAATGGAGGTGGGATGGCGTGACGCTCTGGTATTCATGCCATGACCGGTTGAGGTGGGTTGTGTATTTCGGGGCGGGAGTGGCGGTGGCGTGGGAAACAGTTTCGATGGCAGTAGATGACATTTGATGTTGTTGTTGATGATTGAAATATGTAATTATGAATTAAACATTTCAATTTTATTGATAATAAAACCGTTCCTCGATGGAGGAATGTCAATTTTTCTGCGAAAAATCGTTCCTCAGTTGACGAGGAGGAATGATTAACGCCGTTGTTTTCGGCAACTGTGATTACACCGACTTTTAATGCGATTGCGGTAGTTGGATTTGACTCGCTTTGTGATACGTTTATGACGTGCACCACCAGCACGGCATGATTGGTCTCGTTTACATCTATTCACTTCTGGTAACATTTGAAACATGTCATATTGTAAATTCGAAAGTTGGATTTGGTGATAATTAATCGATCTCATAATATTATTATAATTTTCGAGAGTAACATTACAGTGGACATCCATAATGTTTTTTAATTCTAGTTATAATATTTATCGTCTATATAATTCCCACATATAATATAATACAATACAATTCACTGCGTTATATCCAACTTCCACCTCCACGCGGTTGAGCCCGCATATCCATCGAACCACGTAAACTACCGTCCCCGTTGGCGTTGGCGCCGCCTAAACGTGAATACTCTGGTTGTTGAGGCGGAGCGCGATACGCTGCTTGTGCTGCAAACTGGGGAGGTGTTCCAACAGGCGCATACTGATGCGGGGATGGCATAGTCTGTCCACGCTGAGAACCACTGGCTAACGCCCCCCCTCCACCACCCATACCCCCTCCACCACCCATACCCCCTCCGTTACCCATCGCCCCCCCGTATCCACCACCGCCGTTGGGGGGCGGAACCCCCTGCGGACCTCCCGACACTACAGTATTCTGTTGTTGCTGATTTGTTATCTCTAAACTCCGTTTAGTTTGTAACTGCTCTAATGAAACACTCCCCACCTTATCTGGCGAATACGTATCAGGTGGCGTCTCTATTTTATCAACCAAGTCAATCGTCGCATAATTATACAATTGCCGCATTCCGCCATTCCCCTTGGCCGATAATTCATCGGCACTTTGGTCTAAAAAACTGTAATTATCCGATGCAACACCGAATCCGCTACCCATACTCTCGCGACCCAACGCAAAAGCATTCGGTTCACCGTTGAAACCGGTAGCTACGTCGTTCAATGCTGCGTTCTTCGGTTGAAAATGCTGGAGGATTTGCTCGCCGTACAGCACTTGGTGTCCTTTATTCAAAAGAAGGAGCGCGGGGACGCGGTTGACTTGAGGGGGGAGTAGGACTTTTTCGCCGCTTTCTGTAATAATGTGCCAGGCTCCGGTGCCGGATTTAACGCGTTTGTCAATACAAAGAAAATGGATATCATCCTGGAGACGTGATTTAGACAGTGTCGTTAATACGGCTTTGGATTTCACACATAAATTACTGTAGTAAATGATACACGACATATTCCTTAATACTAAAACATAGATAAGTTTTTATGTAGGTTTTGAACGCGGTGAAGCATTAGTAACGCCCGTTTTTCGAAGAAAAAAATTGATAGTAAATTGTTATAACAATATAATATAAACATATCCATTATTGTTATTTACCGAGCAAATCAAATGTCATCCGCGTCCGCGTCCGCTTCCGCGTCATCAGCCCCTTTCCATTCTGCTTCCGCGTCAAGCAAATACATTCCTCGCATTGTTTCAAAAACGGATGAGGGAGGTCAATTAAAATTCACCATTGACAAAATCAACGTGAGCTTGGCCAATGGACTCCGAAGAACAATATTGTCCGACGTCCCAACTTTTGTGTTCAGAACATTCCCTTACTCGGAATGCAAAGCATCGATAACGACAAACACATCAAGACTGCATAACGAGATTCTCAAACAACGCCTCAGCTGTATACCAATCCACATCACAGACACCGATTTCCCCTACAAAGATTACCAAATTGAAATTCACGTCACTGCTGACGCCAGCGAAATCCGCTACATCACAACAAAGGATTTCAAAATGAAGAACAAAGTCAACGGCAAATACCTCACCGATGTCAAAGTCCGCGAAATATTCAAACAAAACGAAATCACAGGCGATCACATCGAGTTCGCCCGCCTCCTCCCGAAAATGTCAGAATACAGCGAAGGCGAGCAACTCGCGATGACGTGTGACCTGGATATCGGGACCGCCCGCGAAGACGGAGCATTCAACGTCGTGTGTACGTGCGCCTACCAAATGACGATGGATCCATCGAAGGTCGATGAAGCGTGGCGAATTAAGGAGGCGGATCTCGTGAAGGAAGGTATTGCCACCATCGGAAGTGAGGAAATGAAAGCCCAGCGGAAGAACTGGTCGCTCCTGGATGCACAACGATATACAAAAGATGATAGTTTCGATTTCGTCGTGGAAACGGTGGGTGTCTTCGCGAATGCGGATATCGTCCACAAGGCCGCACAGATTATGATCAACAAATGCACAAAGTTCATCCGCGATATTGAAAGCGGTGAGAATCATATTATACCTACTGTAAGTACAATCCAGAACGGGTATGATATCGAATTGAAGGGGGAGGATTATACACTGGGCAAGGTGTTGGAGTTCTTCCTTCACGACAAGCATTATGCGGAGGACCAGACGGTGACATATTGTGCGTTTCGGAAGATTCACCCACACAACCCGGATAGTATGATACGTGTCGGGTTTGCGGAGACGGTGGGGGTAGATGAGGGGATTGTGGCGCAGTATATAACGACATGCGCGAGGGATGCGATTGTGGTGTTTGAATATATCCGTGACCAGTTCAGGGAGTATTAGCGTAACGAAGTGAAGCCAAGCGCGTAGCGCGGAGCCCGAGTGTAACGAATCCAAATGTAATGGAATCGAACGAAGCGTAGCGAAGCGCGTAGTGCGGAGCCCGAGTGAAACGGAACCGAATAATAAAAAAGTGTTAGATGAATATACACATTACATACCTTTTTTATTATTTTTGCATGCGAGCGTATGCGAAGCACATTTACATACTGTTGATTTCCTGCTCCGTCGTCGTCGTATCAGAATCGCATCGGGTCGTCCATTCTTCTGGCATCGTCGCCGCAGGAAATCCCATCCGAGGGCGAAATGGACGCCCCTGGTTGGAGAAGATTGCGTCATCAGGATTGATTGGTGCGGTTGCGAAATCGGTCCCGTGGGTGAGACGGAACAGGTTGGAGAACGCGAGAAGAGACATCATGCTCCACGCCACAGTTGAGATATCGCGTAATGTCTGGAATACGTGAACAACATGACCGCGATTGTCGGCGTCATAATGGTTGAACTTGAAGTATAATGACGAGAGAACGAGCGTCAATGCAGTCTGTTTTCTCGTGAGACTGGCTTCAGTGATTGGGCGGTCGGCCGTCGTCATCGCATTCACAAGTGTGATGTCGGTCTCGGCAAGAACGCAAAGACTCAAGAAATGCTGCTGGAGTTGTCCACTGCCGATGAGAAGGGTATTCGCGAGCTGGTTTTTGGGACGATAGTCATTGTAATCTGCCGAACGAACATCATCGTGTGAATGAGACTGAGAACGGGTAAGCAACGCAGCGCCACCGGGTGTGGGAACGCAGTCATCATCATATTCGTCGTTGTCGGAGTCGGATTCGGAGTCGCCACCACCACCACCACCGCCAGTCTCGATGTCACTGCTTCGCCTTCCACTTCCGTGTTCGTATGCGTTGTCTTCTTGTTCTTCGAGGTACCTGGATGCAACCAGCGAAATCATTTGAATGGTTCGGTTGAGAAACGCGAGTTCTTTAGCAAAGATTTCGGCGAGCGCCGCATTGTCGCGTTCGATTTTGTAATTGGGGTCATCTTGGGACAGTGAAACACGACGACAACGAGGTGTATGGGGTGTCATCAATTCTTCGTCGTGATGGGAAAGGGGTGTATTCGTGTCATCTTCGGTGTTTTCCGTCGCATCGACGACGACCTCAGAAGCATCCGCGGTATTTTTTTCGATTTCTTCTTCGGGTTTCCTGATACCTGTGAAAATCGGGTTGCCCTCAGCGATATTGTGGCGCATCGCCACCGTATAGGTCGTAAGAGTGTGGCGGATTTCGTCCTTTCCGATGTATAATCCAGGGAGATTGCTGTAACTGGTCGCGAGTTCGCCGGTCTTAAGGGAAGCAAACATTGTCTTTGTGTTGTAGTTGTAGTCGTGTGGAATGAATCTGTCAAATGGATGAATGGTGGAAAAACATTTCAATTTTTTTACGGAGTAAAAAATCGGTCCCTCCGGGGACTGTCAATTTTTTTGTGAATGAAAGAAACCCATCCCACCACCCCCCTCCGGGGGGTGAGAATGTCAATTCTTGAATTCACAAAAAGAATTTTTCTATATGGGGTCATCGCCTGGGTCATCTCATCACCTGGGTCATCTCATCACCTGGGTCATCTCATCACCTGGGTCATCTCATCACCTGGGTCATCTCATCACCTGGGTCATCACCTGGGTCATCACCTGGGTCATCACCTGGGTCATCACCTGGGTCATCACCTGGGTCATCACCTGGGTCATCACCTGGTGCTTGACGGGGTGAATGATTAGGTTATTTACGTCATAATATATATGAGAAAAATACGATTATAATACAGGTATGCCGAAAAATATAATTCTAATCGACAAACGTGTCCAAGGTTACGAGACAATCGTAGCGTCAACAGACCCCGAGATATGTATTCAGGTATTGTTCGATTATTATACTGACACATTAGATGACATCAAGGTGCGAATCGTGGGTGCCGCGGAGGCGGATGTAGGGTGTGTCGCCAACGATACACCCCCGGCGCGTCGATGCGTCGGTCTTCTTCAGCATAATTACAATCATCCTTTTTATAATTTAGTTGCTGCAGAGGCCGAGAGCAGTGTCGTCCGATGTGTAAACGACCGCGATCCTGACCTCGCAACATGGGCGCCGCTTCGCGACCTGATCACATGGTGTGCGACGACACCAGAAATCAACGCCGAGTATTTCGATATGATGGCGTGTGCTCTATATTCAAACCCGGATTGGAAGTATATTATAGATACAATCGAGACGCAAATCGGAAGCATCAGCAGCATCAGCAGCATCAGCAGCAGCATAACGATCCGTGTGTCAACTGATAATACGGGGTCCGCGGCCCTGGGTGGGAACTGGTTCCTCGAGTCACATACGGGCGTCAATCTAAAAGACGTGTATTTCACGGAAGCAATTGAGGAATATCAGGGGATATTATACTCGGAGATATATGATTTAATAGAATATTCAACGAAAGGATTTGCGAGTGGAGATGTAATTACGTGGGGGGAGGGGGTCGCCGGTGGCGGTGCGAGTATATCTTCCAATGTAATCGCGATATGTAGTAATAACTACGCATACGCCGCATTAAAAAGCAACGGTAGTGTGGTTACATGGGGAACTGCGGGATATGGAGGTAATTCAAGTTCGGTTGCTTCGAGTATATCGTCTGGTATACTCCAAATATATTCAACTTCAGCGTCCTTTGCCGCATTAAAAACAAATGGAAGTGTAATTACGTGGGGTAATCCGGATTACGGCGGAAATTCAAGTTCAGTAAGCGCGAATATATCGTCGGGTGTTGTCGCGGTATATTTTAATCAAACCTCATTCGCTGCATTAAAAAGTAATGGCGCTTTAATAACGTGGGGGTATTCACCTTATGGTGGCAACTCAAGTTCAGTAAGTTCAAATTTAACGTCGGGTGTCATAGCAGTATATTCTACCGTTTTGGCATTTGCCGCGTTAAAACTCGATGGGAGTGTAATCACGTGGGGAGAATCAACCTATGGCAGTGACTCAAGTGCTGTAAGTTCGAGTATATCTTCTGGTGTAATCGCAATATATTCAACTCAATCAGCATTTGCCGCATTAAAAAGTAATGGAAGTGTGATTACATGGGGTAATGAAGTTGGGGGCGGTGACTCCACTTCAGTAAGTGCAAGTATATCTTCTGGTGTAATCGCTGGGTTTTCTAATTCGGTCGCCTTTGCAGCATTGAAAAGCAATGGATCGGTTATTACGTGGGGGTATGGTGCATTGGGTGGAAACTCAAGTTCGGTAAGTGCGAACATATCTTCTGGTGTAGTTACAATATATTCAACTCAACATGCATTCGCAGCATTAAAAACAAATGGAAGTGTGATTACATGGGGTTCCTCAGACAACGGAGGCAATTCAAACGCGGTAGGTGCGAGTTTGGCGTCTGGTGTCGTCGCGGTGTATTCTACGCGATCAGCATTTGCCGCATTAAAAAGTAATGGTAGTGTGATAACATGGGGGGATGCCGGTGGCGATTCAAGTGCGGTAGCGTCGAGTTTAACATCAGGTGTTGTCGCAGTATATTCGAATACCTTTGCTTTCGCTGCGTTAAAAAATAACGGGACAGTGATTACGTGGGGATATGCCCTATATGGAGGTAATTCATCCGGTACATCTTTCGGAACCACCATATCTATTTACTCGAATGGAACATCATTTGCCGCATTAAAAACAACCGCCACTACATTTGACTTATCTATGTCATACTATACCGATATGGATCGATTCGACATTCTTCGTAAAAAAGAGAACAGACGACGCGTTAATTTGGCAACATTAAACAATAATGTATTTACGATATCACAACCATTCGACATTCAAACATTCAATCCGACGATGCCAACCGATAAAACAATGCGTATTATTGTCCCAGATTATGTCGCATCATCCTATTCTATAACATCCACCGCCACAATACCATCTAGTTCTGGGAATTATATTGTCGCGTGCGACCAAGGCGAACCTGTCACTATATCTGGCGTTACTTATGTGAATTACGGTATATATGTTTATAAACAGGAAACGAATAATACTTATACCAAATTAACAAGTGTTACAATCAATGGAAACCTTTACGCCGCATACGGCGGTATCACTACATATTCCAGCGGTATCGCATTTGTAACTCTCTACCCCCCACCAACTCTATTCAATTTTGCCGATATAACGAAACCCACCACTGCAGTCCCATTTCAAATCACTCCACCCACCAGCAATAGCACCGGTGCGTTTTCATATACGAGTAGTAACGCCAGCGTCGCCACCATCTCTGGCGACACCGTAACCATCACCGGGTTCGGCACCAGCACAATAACTGCAATCCAATCCAGTGATAATGCGAATTATGGTGGTGGCAGCATCACCGCGACCATTACGACCACCCCCTCCAACTATTTCGGTGCGGATCTGTCCGGCGCCGATTTCACAAATGTATCGCTATATGGTTCCACCCTCAATCTCGCCAACTTGACAAACGCGATATTTGTATCGACGGACCTCTCTGGCGCAACCCTCACCGGCGCAACACTCGCCAATATTCTCTCACGCGGTATCATCGGACTCTCCACCGCTACCCTCCCCGTGGGTTACCTAGGTCGTGGTGGGTCCATCTTCGGCAATAATGTGCGTATTACCAGCGCCAACCTGACCAATGCGGATCTATCCAACGTCGTTCTTACCAACTCCGATGTGTCTGGTGCTATCTTCACCGGTGCAACCCTTACAAACATCCGCACCGCTGGTCTCACGGGAACGACCACCGCAACATTACCCAGTGGGTACTTCTTCCGCAATAGTATCATCGTCGGGCCCAATGTATCGCTGGCGGCGGCCGCACTCACGGGTGAGGATCTGTCTGGGATCAGCGTCGCAGGCGCAGACCTCTCGGGTGTGAACCTGACCGGCACAAACTTGACAAACCTAGTCTCTGGTAGTCTTCGTAATGCGTCCGTCACGGCAAATCCTCCAACAATATTACCAACGGGTTATATCATCTATAACAACTACATCGTAGGTGCGACCGTGAATCTCTCGAGCGCGGCACTTACAGGTCTAGATATCTCGGGTGCCGCCGCCACTCTCACCAGCACCAAACTCACATCCGCCAACCTCACCAATGCGTCGCTCTTCAATACAGATATAAGTGGTGCAGATCTATCAGGTGCGACCGTCACGGGTCTACGCAGTTTCGGACTCACGGGTGGAACCGCGACAACCCGACTCCCCACCGGGTATTTCGTGCGCACAAGTTCCGGTAACACCGGAACAGTCGTCGGGCCCGCCGTAAATCTCTCATCGCTCACACTTCAAAACATTGACCTCACTGGCGGGATTACACTCACCGGCGCCAATTTCACAAACACTGACATCAGTGGTGCATCTACGAATCTCATCGGAATTATAACCGGGAACATCACCGGTCTAGATACAGCGACACTCCCGGCAGGGTATATCGCACGCAACGGATTCATCGTCGGTCCGCGTGTCGTCTTACGTAGTGCGAATCTTTCAAACCAAAACCTCAACGGCGTCGATCTATCGGGAGTAGACCTTTCGGGCGCCAACTTGACAAACGCGGTCCTCACCAACACAAACCTCACCGGCGCCAACCTCACAAACACGACACTGACGGGTGTCATCACCGGCGGGGTCACGAATGCCATAAGCGGTGCCGCCGCGGCCACACTCCCCGCCAGTTATTTCGTGCGTGGCGGGTTTATCGTCGGTCCAGGTGTCTCGCTCGCCGGTGCAGCCGCAACAGGTGTCGATTTATCCAACGTGGTTTTAACCGGTGTCAACCTGACGAATGCAGTCCTCACGAGTGCCGTCCTCACAGGTGTCACAACAGGCGGTCTCACCGGTGCAACAACGGCCACCCTCCCGGCAGGATATATCGCACGCGGAACGGGTGCACCCGGGACATTCATCGTCGGTCCAGGCGTCATCCTACGCGGCGCCAATCTCGCGTCTGCCGACCTCACCGGCATAAGCATCGCATCATGTGATGTATCTGGTGTGACATTCACCGGTGCAAATGTGACGAATCTGGTATCAGGCGGACTCGTGAATACGACCAATATTACCGCACTACCATCGGCGAGTTATGTCATCCGCACAGGGTATATCGTCGGTCCGTCCGTGAATCTGACCAGCGCCGCCCTCTCTTCGCAACTGTTCACGGGTCTCTCCGTCGCCGGCGCCAATTTCACAAACGCCAATCTCACAGGCGCGACATTTACGACGACAACCATAACCAGCGCGAATTTCACAGGCGCCACATTTACTAATATAATATGCGGTGGCGGTCTCATCGGTGTCGGCAGTGCGACGCTCCCATCCGCGTCATATGTTGCACGCGCCTCATACGGGTATTTCCTTGGTCCCTCCCTCATCGTGCGAAATGCGAATTTCACAGGAATAGATCTGTCTGGCGTTAGTCTCGTCAACTCGGACTTGTCTGGCGTCAACCTAACCAATGCAATCATGACAAATTCAAATATAACAGGTACAATTATGTCAGGAACAACCCTCGCGGGTATCACCACCGGTGGTCTCACATCAAACGCAACGACAACAATCACGCCTACAGGGTATGTCATCCGCGCAGGGTATATCGTCGGTCCTGGTGTCTCACTCGTCGACGCCAACCTGTCAAATACGGATTTAAGTGGACAGTCACTCGTCGGTGTTTCAATGGCGGGGGCGAATCTGCTTGGTGCAACATTGACTCGACTTGTTTCAGGGTCGATATCTGGGATGGATACTGTCGCACTTCCGACAAGTTATGTTGCACGGAATGGATATATTCTTGGTCCTTATGTTCTTGTGCGTGGGGGTGCATTAACTGCAGTTGATATTACAGGTGTGCCGTTAACTGGTGCGGATTTATCCGGTAGTGTGTTTACAAATGCGACGCTCACATCATGCGACATATCCGGTGCAAATCTCTCGCGTGTTACATTTACAGGTGTAATCAGCGGTGGAATAACCGGTGGTGCATCCACCACGCTTACGATGCCGACAGGGTATGTCGTCCGTGGAGGTTACATTATCGGTGCGGGTGTTTCACTGGTTGCCGCCAATCTCTCGAGTATTGATTTGACAGACACAATAATAACAAGTGCCATCATGACAACCGCGAACCTCACTAGCGCCACATTGATGCGAATAATAACGGGCGGACTCGTGAACGCGGAAACAGCCACATTGCCTACAGGATATGTTATTCGAAACGGGTATATTGTTGGTCCCAATGTGTCTCTGGCTGCTGCGTCACTGACAAATATAGATTTATCAGGTATATCTATCGCAGGAACAATTATGACAAATACAAATATAAGCGGCGCTTCAACAATATTAACCCGTATGTCATCGGGCGGAATAACGGGTCTTACAACGGCTACACTACCGACGGGGTATGTTGCACGTAACGGATATATCATCGGTGCGGGTGTGAATGCGACGGGAGCTGCACTATCGGCAATGGTGCTTACATCCGTAAATATGACCGGGATTGATTTGACGAATGCGAACTTGACAAACGCTGTTCTTACTTCGGCTACAATCACTGGTGCGATCCTCACGGGCGCAACACTGACAAATGCGATAACGGGTGGTGGTATCGTCGGTGCGACAACAGCCACATTGCCGACGGGGTATGTTGCACGCAGTAATGGCGTCGGTAGTGGATTTATTATTGGTCCAGGTGTATCACTCCAAAATGCAGTACTAACTAGCGTAGATTTGTCGGGGGTCGCACTCACTGGCGCGACAATGACCGGCGCCAACTTAACGGGTGCAATACTGACGAACGCCAGTATTTCAGGTACAATTTTCACGAATACCACACTCACGGGTGTTCGGAGCGGCGGGATGACTGGTGCAGCAACGGCCACATTGAAAACAGGATATATTGTGCGTAATACGGGTGGTAGTTCTACAGGTGGATTCTTGATCGGTGCGGGCGTCAACCTCTCCGGTGCGGATTTATCTGGGGTTGATATGTCTGGTGTTGTCCTAACAAGCACTGATTTCACTAGTGCAAATCTGACAAACGCAAGTTTGCGAAATACGACACTTACGACTGCGAATCTCACAGGTGCAACAGTCACTGGACTTCTTACCGGAGGTATTACTGGACTTACAACAGCAACACTCCCTTCTGCATCATATGTTGCGCGTGGCAGTAGCGGCGGCGGGTCAGTCGGTTTGATTGTCGGTCCTGGTGTCAAACTCATCAGCGCCAATCTGTCGGGTGCTGACCTCACAAACATCAATATAGCGAACTGTGATATTTCGGGTGCGAACCTATTAGGTGCGACGATAACGGGTCTGCTAAGTGGCGGGTTATTAAATGCGACGGCCGGGGCGGGCGCAACAATGCCGAATGCTGCAACAGTAGTGCGTGGAGGTTATCTTCTTGGCAGTGGCGTATCACTTGTCGGTGCGGATTTGAGCAGTGTAGATTTATCAGGTGTGAACCTACCCGCCGCGGATATTAGTGGTGCGATTTTCACAGAGACAACCACACTGACGAATATAACAACTGGTGAATTGCGTGGTGTTCCATTTGCGACATTTCCAAATACTTATATAGGTCGAAGTGGATTCATCATTGGTCCGGGTGTTCGTCTTCTTTCCGCCAATTTATCGGGTGTGACCTTCACGGGAGTCAATCTCACCGGCGCCAACCTCACAGGCGCCAACCTGACGAGTGCGATCCTTGCGGGTGTTGATATTTCGGGTGCGAATTTCACTGATGCGATATTGACGGGGATCATTTCAACAGGTGGCGGAATAACAGGTGGCGCGGGAGCATCTGCAGCAATCTTTCCGACGATTGCGGCAGGCGCGGGCGGTGGCGTCTGGGGCGTCCGTGCAGGGTATCTCCTTGGACCCTCCGCCATAGCGCGGTCGGCTGATCTTTCCGCGTCCGTGGATTTATCCGGAATTAATTTACGCGGATGTGATATCTCTGGTGCGAATCTTACAAACGCCAATTTCGCGAATAATGACATGAGTGGAACCAATTTAACAAATACAAATCTAACAAATATAACGAGTATAGGTATCGTGACCGGTACTACCGCTACCGCCACCGCCATATTCGCAGGCGCATCCGCGAGTTATACTATCCGTAATGGATTCATCGTCGGTCCCGCCATCAATCTCTCGGATAAAACCCTCACCAATATAAATCTCTCGAACACCATACTAACCACCGCCAATTTCACCGGAGCCAACCTAACAAACGCCAATCTCGCAGCTGCAGATATATCCGGCGCAACATTCTCCGGCGCAACCTTGGCGGGTGTTACTTCCGGACAAATAGTTTCTCCGGCGCAAGCGTCCGCGGCCGCGGTGACCCTCCCTACGAATTTCCAACTCCGAGGCGGGTTTATCGTCGGTCCCGGGTGTAATCTCGCTGGCGCGGACTTAACAAATGTGGATTTATCCGGTGTGAATCTCTCGAACACAATAATATCAAGCACTACGAATTTCTCTAATACACTGATTGTTGGCGCGACATTGACGGGGATGTCGGCGTTTACGGCAGTTCAGAAATCGCAATTACGTCGAAATGCGGCCAATGTGGCGGCCGGGATCACGGCCATCGAAATAACAACGATCGCACCGACAGATCTACCATTATTAAATCCGGCAATACGCACCACGGATATCGTCCGCTTGACGGGGGGGATAGATTTATATACTCCCACCATAGGCGCGGGACCGGGCGGGGTTACGGTGATCTCGGGATTCACGACGGACGCAGATACAACTAAGGGATTTTATGTAGATATACCCAATAACGCTATTTTCCAGATAACGGGGAATAGCGCTGGGGATACGAAACAATATCGGAGCTCTGGTGCCGGCGTCATCGAAGAAGTCGACGGGTCGCAAAACACCGTCACCATAATAAGAATCCGTAATACATTATATCGGGTGTATAGCGGGTCGCTTATCGGAATCCCCCTAACTATAAATGAATATAAGGTAATCGGTGCGGGATTATATGATATTCTATTAAATGGTGGTTATGGTGGTGGCGCGATGGGTAGCACAGGCCCGCAGGGCGCACCAGGAACAAATGCGGTCACATATGGCGCCACAGGACCCACAGGACCGGCCGCCGGAGTCATCAACGGAGGAACTGGACCCACGGGTCCCGCTGGTGCAACAGGACCCGCTGGCGCAACCGGACCCACCGGCGAAGATGGACGAACAGGACCGGATGGTGTCACAGGTCAAACGGGAATACGCGGACCGAAGGGTCCACCAGGTGTAGTGGCGGAAGTGGGAGATACTGGACCCACCGGTCCCATGGGTGCGACGGGTATCACCGGGCCACAAGGAGCACCGGGTGGGGTAGATTTCACCGGTCCTGCAGGCGCAATCGGCGCAACAGGCCCGACAGGTGCGACGGGTGCATATACTACATTAGGCGCGACCGGTGCAACAGGCCCACAAGGCGCAACAGGCGCATTTTCGATCTGGAAATATTACGGGTATCCGGTCGAATATGGCGGCAATGCAGGAAATACCGGAAATACGGGAAGTATCTATTATGACGGTAGGGTCGCAATCGGAAAATCCGCCCCGGACGCGTCATTTGCACTGGATGTGAGTGGTAGTATCCGGTGTATCGGTATTAATAACGTGAGTGATTATAGAATTAAGGAAGATGTGCGTGATATCTCGGCGTCCTTGACACGTCTTCGTGGAGCACATTATTTAAACGAAATTACCCAACGCTCCGAATACGGTTTCATCGCACACGAGGTCCAAGAAGTATATCCGGAACTCGTCTATGGTGAAAAGGACCACCGCGTCGAATTACAATCGATTGACTATAGGTCATTATTCGGCCTACTGACCAATGATATCCAGCAAATGAAAGAACGCGTGAAACGATTAATGAGGCGTTGATGAATGCTGCATCAGCGTCAATAAAGAATATTCTTATGTTATTATAGAAGACATCATACCATCTACTATACTGACATCACTAAAGACGAGACCATTCAATGTCATCATATGTTCTCAATTTTGACGGAGTAGATGACGCAGTAACGGCGGGTATTCCGTCGTGGACATATTCAACACAATTTCGCACAACGATGACGGTAGAATGCTGGTTTAAAACATCCGATACAAATAATCAAAAACTGGGTGAATTTGTATCAAGGTGGAACACGGCTGGTTCGGCATCAAATAGCATGTTTCTTCTAGCGATGGCTCCTTCCGGTGATCTTACGTGCTGGATGACGAATTCATCAGGAACATTTGGAGGTACCGGTTCGACGACAACATATAAAGACGCACAATGGCATCACGTAGCAATTACATACAATTCAAGCACGGGTGTAGTGAGTATGTATATCGATGGTACTTTTAACAATAGTTCAACAACCCCGTCATTTGGCCTTCTTTCGAACAATACAACTACCCGACTTATATTCGGAAGCGACGATGCGGGCGCCTCGCCGAATACACAAACAGACCGACAGTTTCGCGGTGCGTTATCGGATATTCGTATGTGGAATGTTGTGCGGTCGGCCGCAGATATCTCAAATAACTATCGCCAACGACTCATCGGGAATGAAACGGGGTTGGTCGGATATTGGAAATTGAACCAAGGATACAGCAATGGTTGGGGATCTTACGCCATAGCGTTAGATAGCACAAGCACACGCGCACACGGCACACTTATCGCGACCGCATTCGGTGGGAATCCATCAGGTAGTTGGATAACATCATCCCTCTCCTTTCTTCCGCGTATTTCAACGATAACGCTAGGTCCGAACAATGGCGTATATAATGTATCCGATGCATCGTTTTCGTTTATGGACCCGAGTTCGAATAGTATGGGTGCATTTTCATACGCCATCAATTCCGCGGCTGCCACGATTGCCAACGGCGCGACGGCCACGACGAAAATCGTCTACGCAACCACCGGCGCGATATCCATACCGACCCTCACTACATACGAGTTCCCCGAAATCGCGTCACTCGCAGATTGGCAGATCGATATTAGTTTTACGGTGACAAGCGGTGCTGGAACATCGCGTGCACTTGTTGGTGATATGTATAACGAAATAAATTCGGGTAGTGGATGGGGATTATGGGTATCATCCAATAATAGAATACTTTGGAGATGGATAACTACAACATCCGAACCCGCAACAATTTCAGTCGCCACCAACACACCGTATGTTCTTACAGCGTCACAATCCAGTGCAACATCAATCATCACATTAACGCTGCGAACGGTTTCATCGGGGGCGACACAGACGGGATCATTTGGCACGGGTGGAAACCCGATTGGGCGAGGTCCAGTAACGATTGGTGGATGGCGCATATTAAGCAGCGAGAATTTCCCAGGAACGATATCCTATGTAAATGTGAGTGTTCCAACATTCCCGCGTGTGGTTACACTTGTATCAAGTACCGAGGGAACACCCGCCACGATAACCGCGACACAGGCGACGTTTCTTGATTTCGGGACGAATACGAAAACCGCGTCATTGACAGCGTCGATTACGACAACTGTATTTTCTACCGTGTTTTCAGTCCAGGCAAATAAGGTATATGGTGACGCACCATTTGCTCTCATCCCGCCCACATCGAATAATACCGGCGGAACATTCAGTTATACGAGCAGTAATATTGGCGTGGCGACTATTGGAACTGGCGGAAGCAGCAATATCGCGACAATTGTCGGTGTAGGTTCCACGACAATCACAGTAACGCAAGCAGCCACATCGACACATACCGCAAATACCGCGACGGCGTCGTTTACAGTGACATATAATCCCAACCAAACAAATCAGGATTTATCAGGTATAAATCTATCGGGAATAAATCTAACGGGATTTGATTATACAAACGCGAATCTGACAAACGCGAATCTGACAAACGCCATAATCACCAACACGAATTTCGCCAATGCGCGGATTGTGGGCGCCAACCTAACAGGTATAGCGTTTAGCGATGGACAAAAAATCCAATTACGGAAAAATGCCGATAATGTCGCGGCAAATATTGCCGCAATTACACTTCCGTCAACAATAACCCCGACAAGTATTACAACAATTATACCGAGCATCAAAATCGCGGATTTGGTGAATATACAGACAATCCAAGTGATTACACCAGACGCAGGCAACAATAACAGTGTCACAATCACACCAAGTGCAACCAGCGGATTTTATATCAGCGCGGTAAATGACGCAACTGTCCAAATAAACGGTGCAGTATATACCTCGAACGCAAATGGGACGGTAGTAGATGTAAACGGTGCGACGGTATCATTTATTAAAATCGGTGCAGTATTATACCGGATCTACGCCGGGTCGATTATCGGAATACCGGTAGATCCGAATTATTATAAAGTGAAATCATATGGATTAGGGGATGTTCTTACGGTATATAATATGGGTGGCGGGAATGTTGGTGCGACGGGGGCGACGGGTGCAAACGGTATAAATGGCGTTGCAGGGACGACAGGTGCGACGGGTGCATATGGGTATCAGGGTGTCACGGGTCCTACTGGCGCGTCGGGTCCATCGGGTCCACAAGGACCGACAGGTTTAACTGGACCGTGGGGTGTGACGGGTGCGTATGGTTTATTCGGACCAAGTGGTCCAACGGGGGTGGTGGGTATCACTGGTCCGTCCGCAAGTAAAGGAGATACAGGTCCCGCCGGTCCAATGGGTATAACTGGTCCACAGGGGTCGACTGGACCGCAGGGAGAATACGGTATCACTGGGAATACGGGGGCTGCGGGTGCAATCGGCGCGACGGGTCCACATGGAGAGATTGTCGACCAAGGATATACGGGGGCGACGGGGATAATCGGACCGACGGGGACAAATATATGGAATCTAGTAAGCGGTGGTGGCGGCGGCGCATCATCCCCGATTTATTACAGTTTAGGTCGGGTAGCCATCCAAACGAATACACCGAGCACCTTTTATTTACTGGATGTGAGCGGGAATATAAAAACGACAGGTGTTATGAATGTTAGTGATTATCGTATTAAACACGATGTCGTATATATGAGCGACACTGCGCCAGATCGAGATATTTTATCGAACCAGATACACCGAATGCGACCGGTTATGTTTGAAAACACCCTGCGAAATGGTGCATTAGAATACGGGTTTCTCGCACATGAAGTCCAGGCGATATTTCCGGAATTAGTAATTGGTATAAAGGACACCGTAGGAGAATACCAGGCTATTAGTTATCATCAACTGTTCGCGATCTGTTGCGAGGAAATAAAATCACTTAACGATAGAATTACGCGACTGGAGCGTAATAATTACGCGACTGGAGACTTCAATAAAAATAACCGAATAATATAACACGCATATATACACATATATACACACAGGAATGTCAAATTATACAGGACAAAATCTCACAGGTTATTCATTTGTAGGACAGAACCTCACAAATGCGATATTTACAAATGCGATCCTTACAGATGCGGACTTCTCCGGTTGTAATTTAACAAATGCGGTATTCGGTGGGGCCATTATGCGAAATGCAGGAATACCAAATACAAATCTCTCGGGAGTCGTATTATCAGGCGTCCAGGCGGCACAACTATTATACAATTCGGTGAATCAAGAGATTGCATATCTAACTACACGACTTACCGCGGATTTACAAGCACCAGGGTTGCCTTCCGTGATAACAACGATTTTAACAGATGATGTGAGAGATTTACCGGCTACCAGTGGCGGCGTGACAGGCCTCGATATTCTCACCGCGACCACCGTGTCACCAGGCGTAAAGCAGGCCACAATCACTGTCGATCCGCGACGTGCATTTTATATCAACGGGATTTCTCTCGCGAATAATGACAGTGTTACATTAAATGTTAACATTCAGAGTATTGGAACAATCAACGATCCTAACATAGTTATAACCTACGCCATGAAAACATTTACTGTCTCTCGAAGTAATGCAGGTGTGATATCCATTGTGGATTCAACTGCAGGCGCCGGAAATCCGGTAATAACCAATGCGCTTCTTCGTCTCGGGAATGTCGTGTATAAAATCCATGGTTATACGATGATAGGTGTGCCTTATGATATAAATATTTATAATGTAGTCAATGTTGGTCTCTACGATATTCTCTCGAACTCCGATTATTTAGACGGACAAACCGGGGCGACGGGGGCGCGAGGAGCAACGGGGACAAGCGGGGTGACGGGTCTATCGGGCCCAACGGGTGCAGCCTCTTTAGATGGATCCACGGGTCCATCCGGACCAGAAGGTGCAACCGGTCCAGAAGGCGCAACAGGCCCGATAGGTCTAGCGGGTCCAACCGGTCAAGAAGGTGCGACGGGTGTGACCGGTCCCGATGGGGCGCAAGGTGATGCAGGAACACTAAGTGGTCTAGGACCTACGGGTCCAACCGGTCCAGATGGGTCGACTGGACCGACGGGACAGGGAGGTATCGCCGGAATTATCGTCAATGCAGGACCACCAGGCACCCAAGGAGCAACGGGGTCAACCGGATTAAGCGGTGGATTAATGGGATTTGGTGCAACAGGTCCGACGGGAGCGACGGGTACGACAAACACGGGACCATGGACTGTGATAAACCCAGGCGCACCGGAAAATACAACCGGATATACGAATATTAATTATTATATACTGCCGGTGGAAGGCGGTGCGAATGGGACACGCACAACCGTGGGGATTAATACGGCGAGTGCGGGAGGACCGATCGATATTAGGTATACATTGGATGTTAGTGGTGTCATAAAAACCGTAGGTATGAATAGCGTGAGTGATTATCGTATTAAAACAAATGTGCATGATTTACCGGAAAACAAAACCGTCGATGAATTGCGTCCAGTGAAATATACGAATCGACTTACGGGTCGGAGCGAATACGGGTTTCTGGCGCATGAATTACAAGAAGTATATCCGGAAATGGTGGTGGGCGTAAAAGACGACATATTAGGGTATCAGACGATACAATATGACCAGTTATTCGCGATATTTATTTCGGAAATAAAGAAATTAAGAGACGACGTCGAAAGACTGGAGGCGAATGCCAATACATAATATAATTACCCAATGGTCTTATAAAATTATATTATGAATCTACATATAAGAGAATGCCAGTTGATTATTCTAATCAAGATATAACAAGCACCGATCTGACCGGTGCGGATTTGAGTGGTGGCAATTTTACAAACACAAATGCGACCAGTGTTGATTTTACGAATGCAAATATAACCAACGCGATATTTAAAAACACACTCATCGTTGGTGCGACTATCGGCACACTGACATTTAGTGATCTACAGAAAGGATATCTTCTTTTACGTGCGGCCAACCATGGTATCGCGGCTATCATCGATCTGGTATCTCTGACATTGTCGCAGTTTCGCATAATACAACCGGCAGTTACTCTGGATAGTATAACGACGATACAAAGTGTCACCGTGAAGATCCCGAATAGTCAGGGTGAAGGATACACTACCGCGATAACTCCAGCGATCCATCAACTTGTCTGTATTTATGTTGCGACGAACCAGAATATCGTGATTTCAAACATGACGCCAGCACCGCGAACGATACGTAGTAATGGTACGGTCATCCAGGATGTTGATAATGCGAATGCGACATTGACATATATGAAGGTTGGGTCGGTTCCGTATCGTCTTACGGCCGGGAATGGTGATGGTATTATCGCATTTATTCCGCTTGATATGAATGTTTACCAAGTGAATGAATCGGGGTTGGGTGATATTCTCTCGTTGAATACATTTGTAGGTGCGACGGGACCGCAGGGATACACTGGACCGACTGGACCTCAGGGCGACACGGGTCCAACGGGACCTATCGCACCGACGGGACCGCAAGGATACACCGGACCGACAGGACCGCAGGGCGACACGGGTCACACCGGACCTATCGCACCTACGGGACCAATGGGCGCAACCGGACCTACTGGACCTCAGGGCGAAACCGGACCAACTGGACCTATCGCACCTACGGGACCAATGGGCGCAACCGGACCGACAGGACCTCAGGGCGAAACCGGACCAACTGGACCTATCGCACCGACGGGACCAATGGGCGCAACCGGACCGACAGGACCTCAGGGCGAAACCGGACCGACTGGACCGATCGCACCTACTGGACCGCAAGGATACACCGGACCGACAGGACCTCAGGGCGAAACCGGACCGACGGGACCTATCGCACCGACGGGACCGCAAGGATACACCGGACCGACAGGACCTCAGGGCGAAACCGGACCGACG
>Ga0209190_1000018_pt1 | contig 126982 bp, 89 predicted proteins | sample M_140205_XF_Meta_FD_187315 | JGI IMG/M metagenome (GOLD analysis project Ga0209190, IMG submission 187315) | Freshwater microbial communities from Lake Montjoie, Canada to study carbon cycling - M_140205_XF_MetaG (SPAdes) (version 2) | ecosystem: Environmental > Aquatic > Freshwater > Lake... | reverse complement strand
GTGCGGTGGGCGGTGCGATGGGCGGTGCGATGGGCGGTGCGATGGGCGGTGCGATGGGCGGTGCCGATGGGCGGTGCGACACGGAGTGGAAGTCTTATTCATCATCTTCGGCGCTAAACAAATTATCCATTATAATAACGACTCCTTCATCTTCGGCGGTGGTGTCGGCGGTGTTGGTGTCGGCAGAGAACTTGGTAAAGTGAACAGCCATATAGCTCTGAAGACTGAAGTAAGTGAGCTCATCACCTTTATTCAACTTCAAAAGCTTGAACAAATTGTCGTCGGGGTTAATCTTGCGACCATTGTCCTTATCCTGAAGCTTATGGTCGCGGATGTAGGCGAGGACCTCACGAGTCACCTCGGTGCGGAACAGAACACTACCCTCGGGTTTACCCAAGAAAGAGGCCATCTCGTTGGAAATCAGAGTGGGCTTGACGAAAACAGCAGCTGCTTCAGCGTCGGCGACAGCGTCGGTATCATCAGCGTCGGTATCATCAGCGTCGGTATCATCAGCGTCGGCGTCAGCGTATTCAGTTACTATCATTTGTATCGGGTCAGTGGTGTCGGCGGCAGCGGCGGTGGTGTCGGCGCATGCGTGCTTCTGTTTGTTGTGGCGATGAACCCGATGTTTGACATAATCCTTCAAGTCATAATAATCGCGGTCCATTTCGCGATACACGTCGTCATTTAATTCGGCAATCTCTTCTTTCATCTCGTATAGGTCATTACTGGCTTGACCTACTTCGTCTTTCAAGAATTCCACCGTCTCCTTCACATCCGACAATTCAGCATCCACCATTCCGATACTTTGTTTCAGCGTCTTGCACATCTCGCGCGATTCCTTCACATCTTCCATCATTCCAAAATGACGCGCCGTGTGATACTCATTGGACCGTGTAATAAGTTCGAACAACTCGTCATTAACGCTTTGGACTAGTTTCGCACTGACAGTGCTTTCAAACTCAATCTCGCGGCAAATTGCGCGTGTAAATTCTTCACGTAAATCTCCGGATGTCTGGTATTGGTGTTGTTCAGCGTAAACACGCGACTCTTGGATTTGCGCCATAAGCGTATGTTCAACATCTTTCACGCGTCGGGTTAGATTCGCCGTCGTCTGGACGGCATCTTCCAGTTTCGCCATAAGGTCGTTTTCGCGTTTCACGAACAGTTGATAGTCGCTATCATAGATTTGGTTCGTTTCTTCCAGTTTCGCCATAAGGTCGTTTTCATGTTTCACGAACACTTCGTAGTTGCTATCATAGATTTGGTTCGTTTCTTCCAGTTTCGCATTCAGTCCGGCAATTTCGTCTTCCATTTTCGCGGTCTTCGATTGAAATTCAAGACGAAGTGTGTCAATATACGCGAAAATGTCATCATCGGCGTGACACGCCAACGCGGAAACAGTCTCACGAACCGCGTCGCATTTCTTGTTCACATATTTTCTCAATTTTCGCACATGCGTCGACAGTTTGTTGTTTTCATCATTGTTTTCGCGGTGGATGTCGATTTTCGTGTCCTGAAGTTCTTGATATATATCATCCGTTCCGCGCGTGAGTCGTTCGTATGCCTCCTTTTGTTTCTGGAGTTCCTCTTCTTGTTGGTCGCATTTGGCGAATAGGGTTGCGATATTACTCCACAGAATCGTCTGTTCTTCGTTATTTCCTCTACCGGCAACTACGGAGGAGGAGGAGCACGGGAATAGAGGAGGTGGCTGCGACGTATAATATTTGGCGTTATCCACCGAAAGCGAAACCAGCTTTCCAATCGATGTTTGAGGAAAAGGGCGTGACATTACAATGATGTATATAATAATACAAGAATACGAATCAGTGATATATATAACAATCACATTGATTTATATTCAATTTTACGCTATTCAAATACCAATTGCCCATCGTCATTCCATCGTCATTCGCATTGTTTTCTTTACGAGTGTCGTGGTGGGCGCGGATGATTCAATAAGCGAAACCAAACTCAGTAGCACCGGGTCTCTCGCTGCGTTTGTTATGAAATCGACAAAATGTGGCAGATTGTTCGTTTCTTGCGAAAATCGGATTGCGCCTATGCCGCCGCCGCCGCGCCGATTATGTTCACAACACCACGATATAAACGGAAGCGCATACACTGAGAGAATTCCCCCTAAAATATAATACGCATATACGTTTGTATCTTCAGCGTATCGTTTGCGACACACCTCCGTATTTTCCGCGGATTGAATCGTGATGTTTGCGTATTTCAGGTCCATAATCTCGAGCACTTTTACGGCTTGATGTGCGTAAAACACGGCATTGGTTGTTAATTTCTCTCGCACGGCGTGAATGAAATGTGCGCGGGTCGCCGCCGCCGCCCCTTTATTTTCCACGGCAACGTGATAGGTATCAAACATTGTATTGATGATGCGCGCCCATGTTTCCGTATACGTTTCAAACAATAGAATATCGTCGTGCGGAATACAAAAAGTGCGGCGAAGTTGTTCGTTTGCGCTTTTCAGGTCTAGGTCGATGAAATCCATATTGAAATTATGCATGGATTCGTGGATGAAAACCTTGAACCATTCTTCCGCGCGATACACGACAATCTCGCCGTGCGTCTCGCAGTTTCGCGTAACTCCGGTGTTCACGTGGATTGCCGAGAGAATTGCGTCGTCGGTGGGACGCTCCTTTTTAAACGGTGTCATATAAAAATACACATTGAGGCCTTTCTCCGAGCAATCTTTATCTGCGAGACCTGTAACGAGAGAAAGCCACATAAACACCTTATATGCGTAAATTTGGTAGACCGCGATTTCGGACGCACATACACTATCGGCCGCTGATGTTTGACCACCACGTATTTTGTTACACGTGGCAATATGCGACTCGGGGAATGTTATGAAATAAAGTGAAATTGCGCGCCCGTTGATGGTGGATTGGAACTGGATACAATACTCGGATTTCTCTCGGATGTAAGCATATACTTTATACGGAATATATCGGTCGTCGTCATTGCTGTCGCTGCCTGCGCCTGCGCCGCGACGTCGCATATCATAGGCGCGCTGTAGTTCCGAGAGAATGCGCGGATGCGGGAGGTCATTGGCCGAGTTTTTGATTTCAGTGAGTTGAAATGCTGGGCGGGGGTCATCGGCCTCCGCTGCGCCGGTCCCTGTGCCCGCAGTCATTTTCTGATACACGAAGAATTCCGCATTGCGTAATTGGTCATAAAAATGGTTCAGAAAATCGGTTGTCTTTTCTTTATTCTCGGGTAGTCGTGAACGGATGCTTCGCGGCAATTGTTTATGATAATCTTTCGTAAGTGTTTGAATGACTCGTTGGATTCCTGTTGAATCTTTCTGTAATTCTTCTTCAATCCACATCGATGAATGTATGTATTATGATACTATTTTATAATAATACATAATATAATACATAATATATAATATAATGTTCGAACTCATCTTCAAGAAATACTTTAAGCCAGGAACGCTCCACATTTTCGTGTTTTCGTTTTTAGTCTTTATTGTATTAAATATAATCGAAAATGTGATTCATTACAATATTGGGAAATATCACGACGTCAATGGCAACTCCGTAAATGGCAATGGCACTGTAGCAGGGTTCCACTTTACAAATCCGTCCAATAACGACTGGGTTCGCATCGTCGTTATTATGTTTATTTTCGCGGTGTTACAAGGGGGTTTTACAACGTATTTCAGCGTGTGCTAGCCGTGCTGAAATAGTCAGCGTGTGCTAGCGCCATAAGCGCAGTCAGCGTGTGCTAGCGTGAGTGAAATTAGCGCGTCCGCAATTTGTGCCTCACCCGCATAAGATGCTGATAGACCTCCGGTCGCGCACCACGCTGATAGTGAACAAGTTTCGCATTCCGCGTCGCCAGTAACATATCCTTTAAGTTCTGATTTTGAGAGAATTTCGCAAACATCGCGTTCTCCAGCTCTCGTTCACTTCGCCCGTGATTGAAGAAATCGGGGTCAATCGTAATCCGTGATGGGCGAATAATGGCGCTATGGTTCAATTTCCCGCTTTTACTGCCTGCGGCTTTTGCGAGGACTGGGTCCGCCGATAACTCCGACCTAGAATCCAGAGAGAATTTAAGGTAGAATTCGCGGTTGTTATTCTTGAATTTACTGCCTTGATAATAATGCTCTACACTCTGCCACGTGTGGCCGTCCAACATAAACGGCTCATTCCAGAAATTCGATAGTTTGCGGCGCCAGTTGTCAAATGTAGCGAGTTTATGAAAATGGATTTTCTCCGTCTCGGGGATTTTCTCGCCCGCGCCCGTCCCCGGCAATGCGTTGGGGTTGGATTTCGCATAAAACTGGAATACGATATCGGGTGTATACAAATTGGCGGCATTTCTATCTCCTCTGGTGCCAGTGGTATGGATTTCCTCCAATAAATCATCCAGGCTCTCGTTTGGTATATCGTCCACTCGTATACCGAGTTCACGTTGAAATAGTTTGAATTGCGGAATGAGGCAGAATGCGCCAGACTGCGTTTCCAGGCATTTCGTCGTGATAAGTAGCTTAATATCATAAGGTAGTTCAGAGAATGCGAGAACACCGTGCGTTTTATAGGTGATGAGATTGTAGGTGGTCGCCTTGGAATTGTTTATGCCGCCGCCGCCGCCGCCGCCGTTTCGCGGGCTACGACTACGGGCGCGACCTCCTGTCGTGGCGGTGGCGGCGGCAGCACTCGAAAGAGACGTTCCTTTCCCCACCAAAATATACGCGGTAGGCTCAAACACACCCCGCTTCCGAATATCCGCGTCCACTCCGCCGCCGTTGTCTCCTCCTGCGCCATTATCACATTGTAACACATTATCGATATCGCCCGCTTCATATGCGTCACGCGAAAATAGGACGAATTTCATATTCAACACACGCTCCATTGTAGCGATGGCCCACGCGTCAGGCCAGTAAAGCGACGTCATCATCCGTTCCTTTAATTGTTGCGCGGACCTCACTTCGCGCATATAATCGTATTGCGACGAGAGAAGTTTCGTATACTTCATCTCATCGTGTTTCATATTATGCTCTACGACGAGCTTCTTCGCACCCGCAATCATAAGCTGTTGTTGGGCGCGGTCGTGGATGGCGGATATCCGGCGTTTGACGTCATTATAATTATTCACGAGGTCTTTCGTCTCTCGCGTTTGAGTCCGCGTCAGGGCGTGATACATTGCGAATTTCTCTCGGTATCCCCGAAATACTTCGTCCGTAACTTCATCGGAGAGTTGTTTACGCAGTTCTAGGATGGTCGTCGTTCGACCTTGTGTGAGAAGTGCGTCCCGAATCACCGCGAAAAAGGCGTCACTGGCGCCCTCATTATCTATGAAGTTGAAATACTTATTCCGGAGATACTTTTGAATCCAGAGGTCGGTGGCGGGGCTGGGTTTATATTGGCGGCGCTCCATTTCGGATTGTTCTTTGGTTTGAAGTGGGAGAATGGATGCGCCGGATAATAGATGTTTTTGCCTGGCGTCTAGGCCAAATGTGGCGCCATAGGCGTCGGCGTCGGCGTCGGCGTCGGCGTCGCTACTCGTGTCATCGCCATCCGCATCCGCCGCTGCCCCTGTCACCGGCTCCTTTCCGAGAGATTTCTTGATTTCATTGACTTCGGCGGCGCGTTTCTTCGGGTCAACGGCTGCGGCTTCTGCGGCGGCATTCGCGGCGGCCTTGTCTCCCTTTTTAGCACGGGATTTCCGTAATAATTCCGTATTTACAAACCCATATAACAGCGGTGTCAATTTATGGATATCTAGGTCACCCGATTCGTCCATCTTCACTTGACCCGACGGCATTTCATAGACGCCAATCTGTTTCATAAACTCCATTTCTGTATTGAATAAATAAATAGGCGCGTATACGACACTATACCGTTTCGCGAAATGGTAGTTCAATTGACCTAGACCAATCACGACCTTTTGCGGGTCGCGCAATAACTGAACCTGGAATAATGGTGTATTGTAATTGAAGTCTTCTTCTTCTAAATGCGAATACTCGTGATAATTGATATTGGTGTTGAGTTTGGATTTCACCATCGTGGCTGGCGTGTTATGTAATTATTATATACCGATAAATAATAATTACAGGTCTTTCCGCATACGTGTCAATCATAGCCTAATCATCTCAATCATAGCCTAATCATCCCAATCATAGCCGAGTGGACCGTAGACGAGGCGAAGCCGAGCGTAGGGGAACGAGGCGTTACCGGTAGACAATCGTCTTCCGCTCCATCCCCGTATCCGTATCTGTCGTCGTCGTAACAAACATCAGCTTGAAGCACCGTTCCTTCGCTTTATTCAATGCGGTAATCACGCGTTTATACCGGTCCACATTATTGTCCGAGGTCCCGCCCGCCCCCAAATGAAGCGCATCCGCCTCGTTCCCGTAATCTAGGATTTTCTTATCCTGCCAAATGTCGTGAATCGAAAGAAATCCAGGAATATTCATAATAAAGATACCCGCGTTGCGTCGGTGGTAATAGTTGCTTAAAATCACGTCATCCGAGAGACGGCAGATTTGATTGTCATCCGCGGTATAACGCGTCATATATTCCACAAAATCATCGCCAAATGAATTCAGTTTCACACAAACCGACCCATACCCTTCCGCAATGGTCGCGGTATCCTTATGTGTGCGTTTCCCGTTCAGGGCCATATTCACGAAATCAAATCCCGTAGACGTCCATACATTGTCGTCGTCGGCGGGAATCATTTTCTCATACGTTTCAATCATACGTTTGGGGTAGGCGATATCATCGTCGAGATAAATAATGCGGGTGTTGTCGGGGTCGTATGTGCTCGCGTGTTCGCTGGTGCGCAGATACATCACCGCTGGCAAAATCTTCGTCGCAGGTCCATAATCCGTGGCGATTTGATTCACGGTGAGAGATTTCCGAATATACTTTGGCACGACATACGACTCTCCTGTGCGCGCAAACTCTTTCGGGATATTCAATAAAAATAGGTCGGGTTTGCGGGTTTGGTCCAGAATACTATTTATCATTGGTCCACATTTATTGATGCGGGTGGGGCTCGTTGTAAACGATACAATAATCTTCATTTCGTGGGTCGTATTATGTATTGCTATTATTATTCAAGTGACACCTCTATATTTGTTTTATTTCTTCGCCTTTCCAGATATCTCGTCTAGCATATCCAGATGCCTAAAGATGGTTTTATTCGTAATACTGGGTTTGGATTTGAGTTTCAATTTGGAAATCTCGGTGATTTGTTCTACGCGAGCCTTAAATGATTCGGAGGCGTCGGAGGCGTCGGAGGCGTCGGAGGCGGCGAGGACTGCGTGGCTATGTTTCACCATAATATACAGATTTTCCGTGAGTTCATCCACTTCGTTCGTCTTGCCTTCCTGACGCATATTGGAATACATCAGGTCTTGAATCTGGCGCATCAATGCGATGACCTGCGTCTTCTCCACAATCCCGTTTTTCATCAAATTCACAATGAAGAGCGACATTGCCTTTCGTTTCTCGTTCGCCTTATTGATATCGCAGAATTTGTCGTAATTCTTCTTGGGGTCACAGTAGTCAATCGTTTCAAACAGTGACATAAATGACGCTAAATTGCGTTCAAATAAGTCGCGAAATACCGCGAAGGGACTCGCACTCGACGCGGCATCCTGCGCCATCAAGTCGCGAAACAGGCGCGCATAAATCTCGGAATAGAATGCGTTTGAACTCGCAGTATTGAAGATGGATACTGCGACGCGATTCATCACCGCAACGGTATTGTGCTCTTCAGATGTATCATCGATAGACGCTGCGAATAAATCCGCGATTTCCTTTAGAATGTTGGAAAACATTGTCGTGTATGTTTTGTCGGTGAGTTTGTTGAGATAGGACCGGATATTGTCAATTCCTAGCTCGATACCTTCCTTCTTCTTCAGTTCCGTCTTTTGAAAGGATAGAATCGTCTCCCATTCGTTATTTGGGATTTGTTGTGAGCGAGACGACGACGACGACGACGACGAGCCGGAAGAAGACCGCGTAATCGAATGAGTGCCACTACCCGCGGCGTCGTGGCCGAATCGACTCTGAAATGTATTCGCACTGCTTCCTGCGACATGATACCCGGGCGCTGCTGTAGTACTGCCGTTGTCTCCTCCTCCAGTTAGCACCCCGGTTGACCGGAATTCACCCCCCGCTCGAACAGGAAATACTGGTGTTTTTATATAGGTCGCCGCACCCACCAAATCGGCTAAATCCGAAACAGACTTTATAACATCATCGGGTAATTTCAAGTCAAACCCCATATTCATAAACGCCGCATAATCGGGAAGGTCGTAACGATGTGTTATTTTTGCCATAGGATGCGTTCGTGCGTTCGTGCGATGCGTCTATTATAATATATCTCGTTGTTTTATATCAATTATATGGCACATCCAGTAAGTAAAGCATTTGAATCATACCGCCATTCTGGCGGTCTCGGCCATTTTGGCGGCGCGGAGGCCTACATCCAGGCCAATCTCTCGGTGCGCGATATTGAAAAGAATAAATATGGCGAAGTATTCACTCCGTATTCTTATATCTGCGATTTACTCGACCAGCTTCCTGCGCGGGTCTGGCGCGACCCTGGCCTACGCTGGTTAGAGCCAGCGTCCGGTATAGGGAATTTCTGTTTGGTGATATATATGCGCCTGATGGATGGGCTTGCGGACGCAGACGCGTTTCTGGACCCGGTCGTGCGCCACGAACACATATTGCGGAATATGCTTTTTATGGTAGAACTCAACGAAGAGAATGTAGCACGCACGAGAGATTTATTTGGGCCGTTGGTGAATATACAGTGTGCGGATTTTTTAGCCGGAGGCGAGGCCGAGTGCGTCACATCATATGCGAATGTCATCATCGGCAATCCCCCATTCCAAACTCCGAGAGATACCGCGCGCACCAGCAGTAAGGGCGGTCAAACCTTGTGGGATAAGTTTATTGTAAAATCTCTCGGAATTCTTCGCCAGAACCTTCCTCATCCTGGTGCGGGAACGGACACCGAGAGATTTCTCTGCTTCATCACCCCACCGGCGTGGCGAAAACCGAACAGTCCTCACGGATTATGGGCGATGATGACGACCGAACCGTGTTCTCTACAATACCTTCATATGATAGACAAGAAAACCGCAATCCGGGATTTATGCGTCCAACAACGAATGGATTTGTTTATCGTCGGCGTTGCCGTGAGCGACGACGGCGGCGACGGCGACGGCGACGGCGACAGTGACAGCGCGCCGTGCCGTGTTATCACAAGTGCGTCCGACGGAAATACTTTGAATATAATATCTCCGAGAGATTGGCCATTCCTGCCCAACGCAGAATTTGAAACCATACAAGGAATACTCGACCCAAAAGGCCCGAGTCCACATCGAGTCCTTTATGACCGCTCCGCTTACGGCAGTGACCTCCCACATATGTCGCCTGAATACCGCGCCGGGGAATTTATTTATCCGGTCGTCCATACAATGACGCGGCGGGGGCTGGGACTTTGGTATTCCAATACGAAGACGCGGGGTGCTGGGCATTTCGGGAAGGCGAAAGTCATTTTGAACTTCAATGAAAAATTGTACCCGTATTTTGACTACTCGGGGGAGTTTGGGATGGGGCAGTTTTCATTCGGGTTGCCTGTGGGGGGGTCAGTGGCGGCGGAGGGTGAGGCGATAGTGCGTGTGCTGAATTCGCCGCGGTTTACGGCGGTAGTGCGGGCGACGAAGTGGGGGGCGTATCAGACGGATAGGCGGATGTTTGAGTATTTCCGGGAGGGGTGGTGGCGTTCGCCGTTATTTACGACGACGAGTTGAATGGATGCTTCAATGCTTCAATTGAATCCACATTGTTCGATTTTGGGCGGTTTCACGGGCTTCAATTTGGATGGCCTTGGTTAACGCCCTAGCCTTTAGGGTTGCTTTGGCCCTTAAGGCGCGATCGGCACGAATTACTGCTTTGGTTGCTGTATACATTGTGTTTCTGATACGGTGACGGAGATGACTGTGAATAGGTATTACCTATAAAAGCATTTCAATTTTATTCATTCCTGTAGAAATACGCGCCATCATTATCAAACCGACTTAAACATATCTTGCTAACATTATCAGACATAACCGACTTTTTTCGCGATTTCACCCTTACGATATACTATGTCATCTACCGACGATACTCCTTCTAGTTCCGGCTTCGCTGACTCCACTGCCGACTCCACTGCTGACTCCGGCTCCGCCTCCGCCTCCGCGTCGTGTCCCGAATTCAAGAAATGGGAAGACGTCGACGAAATATCCCCCGACCTTCTCCGCGGAATTTACGCCTATGGTTTCGAAAACCCTAGTCATATCCAGCAAAAATCAATTCTTTCGATTATCCAAAAACGCGACGTCATCGCGCAAGCCCAGTCCGGCACAGGCAAGACTGGCGCATTTACCGTCGCAGCACTTCAAAGCGTCGATGTCACCCTCGCCAAGACCCAGGCACTTATTCTCGCACCTACACGCGAACTTGCTAAACAAATCCACGACGTGATTACCGGCATTGGCGCAATGATGTCAGGGCTTACGACACGTCTGCTTGTCGGCGGCACTTCCACCTCGGACGACGCGGCCGATTTGCGTAAATGCGTCCCACACATTATCGTGGGTTGCCCTGGTCGCGTATTTGATATGATTCGCCGCAATCATATTCAGGGTTCCAACGTAAGTATGCTCGTGCTAGATGAAGCCGACGAGATGCTTTCCGCTGGATTCAATGACCAAATCTATAACATTTTTCAGTATATGCCGTCTGATATCCAGGTCGTTCTCTTTAGCGCAACGATGCCGCCTGATTTGTATACATTGACCGAGAAGTTTATGCGGTCGCCCGTGAATATCCAGGTGAAAGCGGAGCAGCTTACCCTCGAGGGTATCCAGCAGCACTATATCGCACTGGACGACGATGTTCAGAAATACCTCACGATGAAGGACTTGTTTAAGACGATTTCGGTTTCACAATGTATTATCTTCTGTAATTCCACGAAGCGTGTAGCAGACCTTCACGAGGCGATGCTTTTTGACGGGTTCCCTGTTTGCTGTATTCATAGTGGTATGGAGAAAGGTGAGCGCGATAAGGCGTATCAGGACTTCAAGGCAGGCGTTCATCGTGTTCTCATTTCATCCAACGTGACTGCGCGCGGTATTGACATTCAGCAGGTAAGCACGGTGATTAACTTTGATATGCCACAGGACGTCCATATTTATCTCCACCGTATTGGTCGTTCGGGGCGTTGGGGGCGCAAGGGTGTCGGTATCAGCTTTGTCACTCGTCGCGATATGCGCATTAAGAAGGACATTGAGGTGTATTACGGGACGATTATCACGGAGTTGCCGGTGAACTTTATGGAGGGGATGTAAATAATTACTAAGTATTCCAATAAATGAGTTTAAAATGAGTTTGATTATTCATTTTATACTGTAATGTCATATAAATACAACAATGTCGTGTTCTTTTAGTGTTTGTTCGTTATTCACCGATGTTCGCGAATCTGTTTCTGACCTACCGCGCGAACCTGAAGATGTAAAGGCGTTACTTATGGAACATTTAGGACTCGGGCGTTCGGGAGCGACCGCGACCACTGGCACGACCACAATGACGGTAGCGACTGGCACGGCATTCAAGCACCCGATTTCATATACCGACCCCGATAAATTACACGAGTTACCCAGCTCAATCATTGAAGACCTGGAAATGCTACACCCGAAGAATGCCGCCGCCGACGAACACGACGATGCCAGGGCAGAGGACGCTGAGGCCGACGCCGAGGACGCCGTGAAAGGTCTTTACCACTATGTCTTCTCCCCTACATCCGTCTACGGCACCGACCATCTCCCCATCTGGAGTAAATATTATACAACTGATATTGCGTATCTAAAACACACCCAGACGCTTCTGGAAATGTTTGATAATGAACTCCTTGAGCGCTGTATTGCGCAAAATACGGCCCACACATCCAGCGTAGATGCCTTTGCCGCGATGAAAGACACGTGGAAGGATTTCCGAGGAACCGGCAAAATCGCGGATTTCAAAGAGAAATTCAGTTACGTCGAGACCCCTTTCCTCTCCAAGTTGAACGGGTCGTCGTCGTTTCTCCAGTTTTTAAGTCTGTATAATATTTCATCGCCGGTTATTGCGCTGCTGACACCGCTTATCGTGTTGATTATTCCATTTTTCGTCCTAATGATGCGCGGACTTGCCGTGTCGATTTCAGAATACGTCGATATTTTGAAGACCATCATCAGTCAGCATTCTGTGGGGCAATTTCTGACGCAATTCGAGACGGTTTCGGTGGAACAGAAAATGTATATATTGATGTCGGTCGTGTTTTACGGTATCCAGATTTACCAGAATGTTATGGCGTGTATTCGGTTTTACAATAATATCAAACTGGTCCATACCCACATTCATACCATCAATGGGTATCTCACCGCGACTGGTGTCAATATGTCGTATATGATTCAACTCATCCAGACATATCATCTCACAACCTACGAGCCGTTCCGCGAGGAATTGGCGGAAAAATACGCGCTTCTGGAAGAAGTGACCCGCGCACTCTCCGATATTTCGCCGTTTTCGGTATCCGTGAGTAAATTCTTCCAGATTGGATACATAATGAAGAACTATTATTCGCTGTTTTCACAGACGGACTTAAATGAATTACTGGAATACAGTTTCGGATTTAATGCGTATATGGAGCATTTGACGGCGTGCCGTTCATTTGTCGTGGATGGAATGATACACGCGTGTTCGTTCACGGAGCCGGAAGCCGAGGCGGTGGCGGAGGCAGCGGAGGTAGCGGAGGCGGAGGCGGAGGCGGAGCGCCCATTGACACCCATCGCCGAGGAGACCGAGGAGACCGAGGCCGAAGAAACGGACGCTCCTCCCACCGCCCTACTGCCGCCGCCACCACCGCCTCCCCCCGCGCTCACCGTTAAGAAAACCGGAGTAACAAAACTCATATCCCAGGTATACGCCCCCCTTAAGGCACGGGAAGCCGCCGCCGTCGTCGCCAATGACATCGTCCTGGATAAACAACTCGTGATAACCGGTCCAAACGCCGCAGGCAAAACCACCGTCATCAAATCCACGCTATTCAATATCATTCTTTCCCAGCAAATCGGATACGGATTTTATGAACGCGCGGAAATCACACCCTACGACTATCTTCACTGCTACCTGAATATTCCGGACACGTCGGGCCGCGACAGTCTCTTCCAGGCCGAATCGCGCCGGTGTATGGAAATCCTGCGCTGTATTATGGACAACCCAACGAAACGCCATTTCTGTATTTTCGACGAGCTTTACTCGGGAACCAATCCATACGAAGCCGTCGCAGCCGCATACGGGTATATTGCGTTTATCTCCAAGAATCCACGGGTGGACCTTATCCTCACCACGCATTATATTGAACTCTGCGAACTTCTGGAGAAGCGGAATGCTGGCGCGATTACCAATCTTCATATGTCGGTGTCGCCGGATACGGGCGCATATTTGTATAAGATTGCGAACGGAATTTCGTGTATCAAAGGGGGGTTGAAGGTTCTGCGCGATTTGGATTATCCAAACGAAATCGTGGAGAGTGCGAGACTGATTATTCAGGGGTAGGGACATAGTGATAGCGATGCCCCCCGATATACTTTCGCAATAATCCACAATAAATGAAATAATCCGGGTCATCTGTATACGTCACATTCCGCAATCCGAGTATGTCGTTATAAAATGACACGCATTGGTCTATCGTCGGTGGCTTCTCTGGGGTCTTGGATACCGCGTCGTATATCGCGTTCAAATTCGCGCGGGCTTCTTCGTGCTTTTGCGTGAATTGGGCTTCATAAAAGGAAACATTCAAATAATTAATGAACTTGGCGAGAAGACACACGATTTCGTTTGGCTCACTCATTATGTATACTGTAACTATCTATACACTAATCATTATACATCATATATATTTATGCTGTATTGTCCGCAGTCCCTGCCGTCCCTGCCGTCCCTGCCATCGCCTCCGTCTTATCAATCACTACATTCTTCGCCACCCGCTTTATAATTTTGGATATATTCCCATCCTTCTCGCCATCCGTTATCGTCTTGGATAATTTAAAATATTGGACGTTTTCGTTGCTGTTGCTATCCATACACCGCGGATGTTGTGCGGCCCACTCCCCCATCAACCGCACATTCTTGTGTTCCACGGAGAGCACCGCGTTCGTCATTTTCTCATAATCGGGGCCATCCTGTTCCCATTTATCCGCGTCCTTCACATACAATGTCTCCCGTTTGATGTCGCTACAATGGACCGGCCGTTTATGTAATTCGGTTTTATTCAGGTTTGTTATCAATATATTCGACATCCCTTCTACGTATCCGAGCTTCCCCACACTTTCAAGGTCGTCCGTATCCAGTTGAATCGAATTCACGAAATCCTTCATATTCATCGCGTCTTTACACTGCTCGTTCAAGAACAACTGGAGATTAAACGTTTGATTGTAACAGTTTGTCATATTGTTGTTGTTATTGTTCATATTGTTAACAACGGTCATCGGATTCGCCGCCGCCGCAGCAGCCGCAGCCGCGCTCGCTTTGTATAACTCCAATATCTGCGTCTTGAATTCGTGATTCATATGCATCATCGTGTTTATCATATTCTTCAGTTCTTCGGTGTTTTCGGCCTTGGACGCCTCAACCACTTTCATCATACACGACATCCCATATTTCTTATTATGCCGCCATAATCCGGTTCGGTTGATATAAGGGCGTTTACAATACTTACAAGAATAGGCGCCGGTCACGTGACCTTCGGGGGCGGCATCGGCATCGGCATCGGTCACGTGACCGCCGAATGGAGGGTGGTAGATGACGTTATTTTCGGTATCTTCTTGGTCGAGGGCGATATGGACGATTTCGTTGATGGGTGTTTTTTGGGGGGTCGACACTTCGCAAATTTCCAAAGCCGGTTTTTGGGGGATGCCTTTTACGCCCGGACCCCCCGAAACACCGGCCACGAGACTGTGAATCATATTTTTACATTTGGCGTTCTCGGAACATAACCGTTGATGCTTTGACGAATAAAGATGTCGCTTATAATCAAATCTGTTATTGGTTGTGGTGTTACAGGTGTCGCAGTGGAACATATGCGTAATTTCAGTCTTGCGTAAAATGGTGCCTAAATGACGGAGGGCGTATACACAAGGGTGAGATAATAGGTCGGGGTGGGTGGACGCGCCGGGAGGCCAAAAAGTTACCGTCACAAAATATTCGGCCGGACGAAAAAAGTTGTGACTGGTCAGTCACAAATCACGCATTTTTCGTGTTTCAAAAGTATCCTGGCCTACCCCCGTTTTACCCAAGTGATGGAAATGTTGCGTATTGTTGCGTAGTCGGCAACCGTTTCAGCAACCAATGCCCCGTGCCATTGGGATATACTACCCGTATGAATGGCCACCATTGGTGGCGATAATCTAATATTATTTTTTCTATTTTTGAACCTAATATTTTTGGCTGAAAAGTGTCCGTTCCGATGTTTTTCTGGTTTCCAACCAGGACTTTATGAATAATACCAATTTTCTAATTTTGACCCTAATATTTTTGGCTGAAAAGTCTTTGTTCATATATAATCCTAGGTTCCCAACCGGGACTTTATGAATAATACCTGATTTTCTATTTTCTAATTTTGAACCGAATATTTTTGGCTGTGAACTGTCCGTTCGTATATAATCCTAGGTTCCCAACCGGGACTTTATGAATAATACCTGATTTTCTATTTTCTAATTTTGAACCGAATATTTTTGGCTGAAAAGTGTCCGTTACAATGTTTTCCTGGTTTCCAACGGGGACTTTATGAAAAGTATGATATAAACCCATCCGCCTTATTTCATACATTATTCCGTTCAAATTTCAAATATAACATCCCAGATTAATATATTAAAACACACACAACGAGAGAATGGGCGAGTTAAGTTTTTTGACCATTATTGTTAGTTTAGCCGTTTGCTCTCTTTTGGTATATGCGATATTTCAATATATGAAGGTTCGTTTGACGATACTGGAACAGTCGCATAAAGAACAAGCGCTTATTTTACAGCAATTCATAGAAGAATCGTCGACGGATATACACCGTTTATATCAGATGAAGTCGTCGGCGTCGCATAATAATGACAATGCTGCGCAGTATGGCGGCGGACACCACGGAAGTATTATTCTGGAATACGCCAATGCCAATGCCGATGCGAATGACACCAGTGAATATCAAGAAAAACCCATTGCTTATAATGCGCCCCATTTGATTCATTTAGATACAGCGATTTTTCAGAATAAGCGACACACTAACCTCATTGAGATATCATCCGATAGCGAGGACACGACGGAAAGCGAGGGCAGCGATTCCGATAGTAGCGACGACGAGAGCAGCGATTCCGAGAGCAGCGATTCCGAGAGCAGCGGCAGCGATGACCATACCGAGAACGCAGAACCCACAGTCGAGCCTGAACACTCAATAATAGACGAAGTTGTAGTTGAATTGGTAAATTCAGTCAGCGCGACTGCGTCGGCTCCTGCGCCCGAAACCAAAATGATTACTGTGGATTTAGGCGCAATTAAAGAGTCTTCTTCTACATCACCGGAACACCAACCGCTCGATGTATTGGCTATGTTATATAAAAAGAGTGATACACACGAGGAACCGGATGTAGTCGCACCGGCCACTAGTAGTGTCGCGCAACCTTTAACGGGAATGTCTGTTATTGAATTACGCAATTTACTTAAGGAGAAACATCCCGAAAAACACGCAGAAATCCAGAAAATGAAGAAGGCGGAGCTAATTCAATCATTACAATAGTATTTTTATTCTCATAATATACATAATACAAGATTCCATTCCATTTCATTCCATTCCATTCCATTTCATTATGTCACAACCTCATTGGGCCAAGAATTACAGTTCCAGTCATAATGTCTACTTTGATTTTCCGCCAATTATGACGGATGGACGCAACTTTTCAGGATGGCAGCCTGGCAACGCCGTAAATGATTCGATTCGTCGCGCCGAGAATATCAAGACCAACTGGGACTATCGCAGGTATTTAACGAACAACGCAGACCAAATTATGACAATCAATCGCGTGGATACCGTGAATATGTCCGGTCACGGTAATATTGAAGTCAATGCTTACGAACAAGATAATCAGCGTAATGTGCCATTTATGTATTCATCTGTTATGGATACGAGAGAACCGTTTGGGTATGCGCCGAGCGACTTAAAAGACGTCTATCTCTCGCGCGAGGCGCTTCAATCCAGGATGGTTGCGCCGGAAATCACGCAGGAGCAAATCCTCGCATTCCAGCGCCAGCAGCAGCAGCAGAGCAACGGTCCGGCACAGGCACAGGCACAGGCACAGAGACAATAAACATATAAACCATATTTGTAATGATTGTATTATACATAATTATTACAAACCACATCTATAATAAATGCGAATCATCAGTTTCGATGTAGGTATGAAGAATCTCGCATATTGTATATTTAGTATACCCGATACAGTCGCTTTCGCCGGCGCTTCTCCGTCCGTATTGATTCATCAAATCCAAATCGAGAGATGGGATGTTATTGATTTACGATTCGAGCCGAATCTCTCGGAGAGCGCACATACAGAAGCACCGCCACCGAGACCGAAGCGGACGTGTTGTAATGATGGGAAGCTGGCCAAGTGGGTTGCTCGACCGAAGTTCATTGCGCCTACGGCTCCACTCACTTCGGTCTCGCTGGTTCCGCTCGATTCGGGCTCGACTCTGGGTGTATCTGTGCCGTCGGCGGGAGGTGCTGCGTCGACCTGCCCCCCCATCCTGTATTGCGACAAATGCGCCGAGAAATCCAAATATAGAATACCTTCACGAGAGATTTTACCTATCAAGCGCAAACCTGAACTTCTTCAAAAGAAGAAACTTGGCGAACTTATGGATATTAAGGCAAATCTCTCGGCGCATCTAGTCGCGCAAGCGTTCGGAGGACCGGCCGCGCCGCACAACCTCAAACTCCGTAAAGCCGATCTCGTCCAAGAAATAGTCACGACTCTCGCGAGAGAGTATCTAGAACCCTTTGATGAAAATAAGTATTCAAGTTATATTACCGGGGGAGTAGTGAGTGACAAACCCAAGAAGGCAAACTATATCTATGCGCATGACCTCGACCTAATCACCTACGGACGTAATATGATGAAGCATCTAGATGCGATTCTGTTTCCCGCGTCTTCAAATGGAGCGGGAGCGACAGCGGGAGCGGCTATTGATATGATGATTATAGAAAATCAAATCAGCACACTTGCCTCTCGAATGAAGACACTACAAGGTATGATTACGCAGTATTTCATTATGAAACATATTCCCCAGATTGAATTTATATCGGCGTCCTGTAAGTTGAAATTATTCACAGATTCTAATTTTGAACACGGCGGAGAAGAAGTATGCGTCGACGCATCCACCTACGCTGACCGTAAAAAATCGGGTATCATCGTATGCCGTTCTCTCGGCGAAATCTCTCGCAAACATAATTCAAGCTACGCGAAATGGATGCCCGTCTTTGAAAATCACAAAAAGAAGGACGACCTCGCAGATTGTTTTTTACAAGGATTATGGCGGGTCCATAGTGCGGTATGAATATTCGTAGTGCGGTATGAATAGAATAATAAAGTATTTATTTTATTCATATAAACAGCTATATCATTTATTTTAGTATAAAGATTGCTATTGTATTTGTATTATACACCATTTCATAAAACATAATGGCAGAAGAAATTGATTTAGGCGCATTGGATACAATGCCTACATTTACGATTGGCGGGGGGCGTTCATCATCGGGCGGCGGCGGCAATTTTGGCGGAGGAATTGAACTCCTGATGAATAATAAATTTAAGGACAGTGACCGTAGGGGTGGCGGCGGCGGCGCTGGCGATATTGATTTAAGCGAATTGGCCGCACTTGAAAATGAACTCAACGATTTGAGTAATGTTCCGAGGCGGAATGGTGGCGACGGCGGCGGCGGAGGTGGTGACAGCGGCGGTGGCGGTGGCGGTGGCGGCGACAATGGCAGCAGCGGCGGCGGTGGATTTTTGAGTGGAGTCTTTAATTTCAGTAAGTCTGGCGGAGACAGTGGCAATGGCGGCGGCAGCGGCGGCAGCGGCGGAGACGGAATACATTTAGGACAATCCACATCAAATACCGACGCAGACAATCGCACATGGGACGGATATGGCAAATTCAATAACATCCCAATGGACCCCGATGCCAATGTAGACCCGACTCCCCAATTATCCAAGGAAGAAATGCTGAAAGAGAAATTCAAGCTCCTTCGTAAGTTGGAGGAATTGGAGCAGAAGGGGGTCCAATTGTCAAAACGGTATTCAATGGATTCATCTTATGCGGAGATGAAGGGCGAGTATGATACGCAAATTGAAGAACGTGAACGTCATAATAGTATGAAATTCCAGGGCAAGATGCTTCTCGCGTGTATTACCGGATTAGAGTTCTTAAACAACAAGTTCGACCCCTTTGACCTGAAGTTGGAAGGATGGTCCGAACAAGTCAACGAGAATATCGGCGAATATGATGAAATCTTCGGCGAACTTCACGAGAAATACAAGTCCAAGGCCAAGATGTCGCCGGAATTAAAGCTAATGTTCCAGTTGGGCGGAAGCGCGATTATGCTTCATATGACAAATACAATGTTTAAGTCGGCGTTGCCCGGAATGGATGATATTATGCGCCAGAACCCCGAACTGATGCAGCAATTCACGCAGGCGGCGGTGTCGTCAATGTCGAATAATACACTCGGCGGCGGTGGTGGTGGTGGTGGTGGCGGTGGCCGCGGGTCCGGATTCGGTAATTTTATGAATGATATTATCGGCGGTGGCGGCGGTGGCGGTGGAGGCGGTGGCGGACGCAACTACAATGAACCTCCTCAATATCAGCAACAACGCCCCCCTCCCCCACCCATCGCGACCAAAGGGCCCGTCGCACCTCCTCCCCCGATTCGCCCAGGCGCGACAGCGATGCCGACCCCGATGTCGATGCCCGAACAGAGGTCGCGTCGCCCTGAAATGCGTGGCCCAACAACCGATGTATCGGATATGATGTCGCGCCTCAAGACCAAAACCATTAATATCCAGCCGGGCGGCGGCGGCGCCGCACAAGACCAAGGAAACGCGATGCTTCAGAATATTCTCTCGGGAATGACGAGCGGCAGCGGCGGAGGCGGCGGCGGCGGAGGCGACGACGACATCTCACTTGGCGCCAGTGTCGTCAATTTATCCAGTTTAGGTGATATTTCTCAAGACTCCGCAGCACATAAATCAAAGCGCAGGCCGAGATCCGAGAAGAATACGGTGAGTATGGACCTGTAGTAAAGGAATATAAACCTTATGTGATTATAAATAATAACAGTGGTCGTATTATTTATAATTATTATCGCCCGACAACAATGTCATCGTCCGCCCAATTCAAACCTATATGTACTCAAAATGATATGAGACTCGGTAAAAACCCCGAAATGAAATTATTCACCCTTGAATACAATTATACGAATCCCAGATTCAATATTCTCTCGCTCATCAATGTGAATCTACACAAGTTATTACACGAAGTGAATAAGGATATTATTGACACCATCGAGATTCATCCACATCCAACAGACTCATCCGAACACAATATTCTTTATAAATTCAAGGAGATAGGCGGCGATTTAGGTGGGTTTAAGACGTACATGTATGTCGCTACTAAAATCGCAAAGAGATATGCTAGCAATGGGAACACCGAGATTATTTTTACGAGCAAGAGTGTCCCCTATGAATTTCATACCGAACTCATCCAATTGAAATACAAACTTTTAGAATACCCGCTTTATATCCAGAAGTATATTTATCGGGAAGACGCCGTGGGCGCTGCTTCGCCCGTGTCAAATATTCAGGTTCTTCATATGTTCAAATTAAAGCCAGACACCGAATCAGAGCTCACTGTCGCAATGGAAAACGCAATCGGAATCCTTATCAAAAAACTGTATTTGCGATTGAAGATCGCGATTGAAAGCCTCCAGGCATAAACATTATTGTTATTGTTATTCATTTAGCGTAATATGTATTAGAATTATATATATTATACACGTATACACGTAAACGCATACACGCACACGAACGCATACACGGTAATGGATGATTTATTAAACGAATATATCCAATACCAGGAGTCCCACGAAACCGCAAGTTCGGCGCAATGCGACGCCGCCGTCAATGATGAACAGCAAGAATACGACGATTACGTCGAACGAACAAAAGAATACTATTACAAAATGTCGTGCGGCGACTTATTCCGCGCATTATGGTTCACGTGGTCGTCGTGTTATATCGGCATCTCCGAATATGCGAAATACCGGGTAGGCTGGAAGTCGCGCAATAACGCGATTATCGATGTCAGTAAACGCCTCGCAGTGAAGAATATGATGTATGTCAAGGTTTTCCAGGCATTTGCCACCAACCGCAATATCGTCTCTCACGAACTCAACGAATTCTTCAGCGAATTCACCGATAATGTGAAATACACGTCGGATGAATACGACATAAAAGAACTTAAAGAACTAGAGGCGCGGTCGTGCGAATGTTGGCCACATCAACAGCTACGCATTGTAAACGAATACACGCCGATAAAATCGGGACTGATGTCGCTGATATTTAAGGGGTATATCGGCGACGCACCGGTCGTCGTGAAATACCTTCGCAAAAACATTAGTAAAAACTTCAACTCGTCAATGAACAACCTCGTCGTATTCGCAAAACTCACCAAATATTTTCCGTATCTGCGAACTCTGAATGTTGAGAATCTCGTCCTTCAAAATATCGTCTCTATGAACGACCAGGTGTGTTTTCGCAAAGAGTTAGCGAATATTAAGACATACTATAACAGCTGGAAAGACTACGAATATGTTAAAATACCGATGCCTTATTCGGATTATACCGAGAAAGTCAACCCGGATGTTGTTGTAATGGAGTATATTGACGGAATCAAAATAACCGAAATTGCGCCGGAAGATAACGACGAATTCGGGAAAGTGCTCGCATCATTTAATGGGAAGGCGGCATTCTGTACGTCTATTTATCACGGTGACCTTCATCCTGGAAATATACTGTTTATTAAATCGTCGTCGTCGCCGACGCATAAAATCGGCATCCTTGATTTCGGTATTATTGGGCATTTGTCGCGCACCGACCAAGAAGTACTGTATAAATCAATGAAGTATACGTATCAACGAAAATATCATAAAATCATAGACATTATTATGAGCTGCGAAATATCAGAGTGTATTCATACTGGCGAAGAGTCGGTTGTTCCAGAGAGAAACAGTGAACGATACAATGAACTGCGCCGAGAACTGACAGAGGTGCTTGTTGCGTTTACGACACCTGAAATCAAATTCTTTGGCGTATCTGAAATCTATGAAATCAACTACATCTTGAATAAATACGGACTGATGTTTAAACGGTCTCTGTATCGCTTATTTATTACTGTCGCGATTATAGATTCAATCGGAACACGCCTTGGGGGTGAAATGAGCTATATGCAACATATGGCGGATATTGTGGTGGAAATGTTTAATATCAAGATTGACGAACCGGATACGGATGATGACGAAGCGGACGAAGAGGACGAAGTGGACGAAGTGGACGAAGTGGACGAGGGCGCGGACGAGGAGGACACGGACTAGAACGGAAACAATATTAAACCCTAGTGGTTATTATTGTTTACAAGATGAAAATCGGAATCGTCGGAAATGGCTTTGTTGGCCGCGCAACCCAAATCTTCGCCAAGAACTATTTCACACAAGACCCTAACGCCGAGATATTTGAAGTACTTCCGGATACGGTGACTACACGGGCCAAACCGAACTCGGTGATGACATATTCGGCGGAAGCACAGGACGCCGCACCGCCCCACCACACCAGACAGGTCACACAGGTCACACAGGTCACACAGGTCACACAGGTCACACAGGACGCACAGGTCACACAGGTCACACAGGACGCACAGGACGCACAGGACGCACAGGACGCACAGGACGAACAGGAATCGAACGTAGTTACCGCCGTTGGGGGGCGGACCCCCCCTACCAATGAGAACGTAGTTACCGCCGTTGGGGGGCGGACCCCCCCGAACGTAGTTACCGCCGTTGGGGGGCGGACCCCCCCTACCAATGAGAACGTAGTTACCGCCGTTGGGGGGCGGACCCCCCCGAACGTAGTTACCGCCGTTGGGGGGCGGAACCCCCGTAGTCCCGCCGTTGGGGGGCGGAACCCCCCGTTCTTCAAACGCATCCTATTCAAACCCATCCAACTCTACATCTACGATATTCGCCCCGAAGCGTGCCAACCTCCCGGAATAACATTGGAAGAATTGGACCGTGAATGCGACCTCTTATTCTTCTGTCTCCCGACACCTCTTCACCATGACGGGTCGTGTTATACCCGAATACTGGAAGAGACGATTGCGAAGTGTCCCACAAATCCATATAAAGTCATCCGAAGCACCATCCCAGTCGGATTCGCCGCGAAACACGGATGCTATTTTATGCCGGAGTTTCTTACAGAGGCAAACTGGGAAGACGATTTCAGGCGGACGATAGAATGGGTGGTTGGGATTCCGGCCGCAGCCGTGGCTACGACCGCCGACGAATTCAAAATCCGCATCCAAAAACTCATCAAACGCAGCCATAAAAACCGCGCCATTGATTCGCCCGCGGTGGCATTCTGCGACACCAATGAAGCAGAAATGCTGAAACTGATGAAGAACTGCTTTCTCTCCGCAAAGGTCGGCCTAATGAACGAATTCTACGACTTTTGCGGCGCAACCAATACGGATTATAATCGCGTGACAGAACTGGCAAAACGGGACACACGGATGGGAACGTCGCATTTCCAGGTCCCGGGCCCGGATGGTCGGCGCGGATTCGGCGGGACGTGTTTTCCGAAAGATACACACAGTTTATACTGCCAGATGAACTCACATGGCATCAAGCCGCAAATCTACCCCGCAATCCTCGCGCGCAATGATACCGTCGACCGCCCAGAACGCGAATGGTCACGCGACGTATGGCGCACAACGATTCCGCTTCCAACCCCGGAGTCAAAAGTCGTGGTGGTGTTCTCGGACACGTCGGAGTATCTCAACGACATCATCCGCACCAATCTCGCGAAGAATAATGTCGTCATCCAGATCGTCAGCGCATACGACGACATCGGCAAGGGCTCCGTCGTATATCAACCAATACACAAGAACCACCTTGTCCGATACCACACGAACACCAGCGCACCACTGTTCTTTCCGTGTGTGGACGAATGCTATTACACGCCCCAAATGGGCGCAGACTCTTATACTACAATGCGCGAGGTGATGCGCGTCATTGATTTGTGGGCAAACCACGAACAAATGACACTGTATGTTGTAAAACAAAGACGCGTGGACAACGATGAACGCGAGAGCGACGGCGAGAGCGGAACCGAAGGGTTTGACAGCGAATGCGACGAACCTCGCGAGGTAGACTACGCCAAAGTCATTGAAGATTATTACCATACGAAATACGCAGATACGCGCAACGATAAACGACGACTGGTGGTTATGTTCTAATGCCCGCGTCGCCGTCGTGTGCGTTTTTGGGAGGATGACGAATGGGGGGTGGTCACTGGGCGGTGACGACGGGTTGTGGGGGCAGGAATGGATGACGTTGAAGAGGGAGTTGGGCGGTGCTTGCGAGTGCGTTTTTGGCCGCCTTGGTTAGTGACAGTGTGTTTACCAACACGCGGACTCTTTTTTTTTAGAAGAGCACCCGTGGCAGGAGATAATGGTCGTAGAACTGGTCTTTGTTGCGGTGTTGGCTCCAAGGCAGCAGCAGTGGCAGTGGCAGTGGCAGTGGCAGTGGCATCGGAAAGAGTGGAGGGATTTGCGTAAGTCGGTAACCCACCCGCAGCAGCAGCAGCCTTATTCGCTTTGTCGTGTTCACCGCTTATAGCAGCTGTTGGAATTGTAGATGAGGAATTAACACTAACTCCAAGTGCCTTGGACGATGATGGTGGCACAACCACTTTCAATGGTTGTTGAGATGATGATGGTGGCACAACCGTTGATATTTGTGCCTTGAGCGATACTGGTGGTAGAGATAATGGAATAAATTTCTTCTTACCCGCCGCCGCCTTAGCCGCCGCCTTAGCCGCCTCCTTAGCCGCCGCCTCCGCTGCCGCTTTACTGATACGCACTTCGGTTGGACCGATTTCACACAATTTATCGCGTATTGCTTCGCGTAATAGCGTTAATGAGCCATCGGTACTTTCTGCGGATATAAGCTTGGTTGTTTTCATTACATATGTCTCACCGTTAAGTGTTTCTGGTATAAATTCAGAATATAACGACGACGCGTCATCCATATCAATCATCCAACCCACAAATATAGTATAAAGATGTTTTACAAATTCGCAAATATTAATTAAAAACTGTGGTTGGGTTTCGGGTTTTGTTGTATGATAAATATGAAACGCAATCAGAATAAGCCAATTCAACTTGAAACGATATATAGCGTTATTTTTGGCTGACGTGTAGTCGCGTAAGAACATTGATTTCTGTGATATGGTTTTTCCATTTGGGTTTATTTGGTCTTTACAATTAGAAAACACATCAAAAAGATTCTCAAATAGACTATTTTGTGTTCGTGATGTCCAACCTAATTTAATACGTATGGCTTCGAGTTTACCTCCTGGACCAAGTAGTATTTCTGCTAATGTTATATCACCTTTCTTCTTATGGCGAAATATTTCTCTTAATTTCGAAATAGACCCATCTTCATACTCCATAAACGTCCATAGATCATAGTACATCTGACTATAACTTATACCTTTTCGGGGATTTTTCTCATCAAGAAAATTCATAAGTTTCATAATTGATGTGTTCCACGCAACCCTTTGTCCGAGTGTAACAAAATAGGGATTGGCATTGCGACTGGATATGAGGGATCCCTCTATTTTGTTATATTCCACTTCAGCATCTTGTCTAGACATAGGTGGTACGTCTTTTATAATCTTTTGAAACAGCTCGGGCGTCAATACTGTCTTTAATGGATTAAAATTCAATAGAAGTGTTCGTACCTCCGGTGTTAATCTGGTAATACGCAAAACAATAGGGTCTCCTTCTCCAAGTCCTCCTCGTTGGAGGACATGCCTTTTTCCACGATGGCGGATGCTACCGCCGCGAGAACCGGCACCGGGTTTGGCAGGGCGCTCTACCACAAATTCTAATATGGTTTCTGGTTCTACTTCCTCTAATTCTAATGGCTCGGATTGGGATGATGAAACAGATTGTTTTCCAGCCTGCGGCGGCGCCTGCGGTCTTTTCGCGACAGGTGTAGGTATATATATTGAGACAGACTCAATGTCCGCTAATTCTACTACGGCTTTATCGGCCACAGCCTCCACATTTGCCGCCGCCGCCACCCGTTCCTCCTCGGCTTTCCTTGCGTCGGCTTCAGCTGTATCCAACTCAATCGCACGTTTTATAGCATCTGTGTTGCTTTCGCCCGCCCTTAATTCAGCTAACATTTCTTTTAATTCGTTATTCTGTTTGGTGAGTGTGTTTATAGATTTTAACGCTGATTCATATAGAATATTTAGTTCGCTCGCACCCGCGCCCGCGCCCCCAAGAATGGTTTGGTAGCCCGATACACTAGCAATCGGTTCGCGACCCGTGACATCCATTGCTTGAAGTTGACCTTGAACGTTAGAACACACTTCTTTTAAAGCGGTAAGTTGGGATTTTAACCCCGGATTTTCCGTCTCTGTATTTGCTATTGCTTCTAGTGCGCCAATGCGCTGTTTACATTGAGCGTATTTCTGCGTTAACTCGGCCTCTAAACGCGTTGCTTCAGCCACCATTGCTTCGGCAGCCGTTTTACGTATGTCAATACACGCCTCTATTTCACGAGTCACGGTGGCCGCATCCTGGGTATATTGTGCGAGTTTACTGCCTGAATCTGTTATTACGGGTATTACAGCGGCGGTGAACGCATCAAAAGCGCTCGTCATATCGACATAATCGTCACGGATTCCTTCAATCGATGTCACAAGTAATATAGGGTCGTGTCGTTTACTAGTCAGGTTTGCGGCACTTATTTTCCCCAGAATCTTGCTCGCATCATTTCCCAATTCCGCCAGTTTACCTGTATTTTCCGCGTGCGCAGTGCGTAATTGTAACAACGAAGCAACCAATCCCGTGATGATTCGTTTTAATTCTGGATTATGTTTATCGAGTAGTGTTTGTTCATTACACATCACCAACCGCTCGTCCGCAAATTTACGTAGTTCGGCTAATTTTGCCCCGGTATCGGTAATTAATTTGGTAAGCTCACTTTGTTGACTGCCGACTTCATCTGTTTTCTCTTTCATTGTCTTGGTAACCATATCCAACAACACTCGCAGCCGAGAGGAGATTCGCTCTTGGATGGCTGGATATGGTGGACCACTCTCTGGCGGCGCAGGCATTCCAGGTATTTCATTTAATACCCGTAAATATTCTCTCAATGATGCGGCTCGCTCGGTGGCAAGTCTGTCCGCTTCCACCCTTTCTGCCTCTGCTGAAAGTTGTGCCCCGTGACAGTTTTCAATATCAACCACTGATTTTGCCACAAAACTGGCTATATCGGCGCGAAGTGGTTCGGTTTGCTGTCTAAATACTTCATGTAATAACGGGCTTGCGTGCGCCCGAATCTTGGCAATATTTTGTATAAAATCAGTGCTTGATTTCGGAAGTGTATAATTGACGGGTTGCGTTTTTACGTTAGCGAGTTCACCCTCTAAACCGGTGCGTATTGCCGTTATGTTGGATTGAAGACTCTGGGTAACATTTGTTTGTATACTGATTGGGGTTTTTGCTCTATCTACATACTTCTCAATTTGAGCTCTAATTGGACCTGTAATTGTTTGGTCCGCACACTCGGCCAACTTCTTGTCCGATAGAGGTTCTGTTAATGTCTCTCGCACATATCTTGCCATTTCTTCATTCAATGTTTTAACTTCATCCTCCGTCAGGTTTAAAAACGCACCGGCATCCAAATACGTAATTAATGCGTTCAAATGTTGCGAAATTGACTGTTCTATAGTGCCGGCAGGTACGGACAGTGAACCAGAGATAGGCGGTAATGGAGGTTGTAATGCTTGCGATTTGACCGTATCGTTTAATTGTTGTAAATAGGCAAGTGCTGCGGTAAGTGCGGCGGTTTGGTCGTCCATACATTGGGCGTATTCCAGTTTCAACGCATCATAACGGTCACCTGTATCACCCATAATCTCATCATTTAAATGTGCTACTATATTGTTTTTGTAGGTTGGTCTAACAAATCGGCGGGTAGAATTACGTAATAATTCACATACATTATCTGCGAATGTTTGTATAATCGGAATACTTCCTCGAAGTTCACCCAAAGGCGTTTGAATATCTCGAGATAAATTCGTGAGAATAACCATACCATTTTGTATAATCCTATCCGCAATCGCCCTTTGTAAATCCCCGATTCTTTCATTAATATCGCGAATTAACGTCTCTTGTTGTCTTCGAAACGCTAGCGTATTACAATTACTCAATTGGGTTATATCTCCTAACAATCTCGTAAGGTGAATTATGCGGTCGCGGACCTCATTTGGAATACCTTCTTCATTTAACAAGTTATCCACAATGGTTCGCGCATCCGTGGTTACTAGAATATCTAAACAATTTACAATATACGCGCGGAGAATTGTGCTAGTTATTCCAAGTGCCGGCGGCGGCGGCGGTTGATTTTGTATTTTCAATCGTGTAAATGTTTCATTGATACATTCCAAAATTTGATGAAGTAAAACGAGTTCCGCTGCCACTGCGTCTCTTCTCTTCTTCATCAATTTTGTTATTGTTGTGGCCGCCTCTTCACGCATTTGTCGTATCCTATCAGGTATAGTGGTGTCGCGTAATAATTGTAGTTCTAGATTCTGTTCCGTTAGTTTACCCGATACACTATTTAATTCGTCAGCTAGTGTTTGAAGTTGTTGCTGTAATATAGGGTCCGCTGCTGCTGCGGATGCGGCTTGTGTGTCTGCTGCGGCTTGTAGTGATTCTGCTGCTTGTTTTGCCGCTCTGGCACCGGAATCAACTGTTTCATGGAGTAACGTTTCTAATTTGGCGTTTGTCGTTGGCAGTATTGCTGCTTTTGTAATTATACCGGCGGACTGACGTATCTGAAGCCTCGACGCATATAATATTTGGATTGCGTCGGTGAATGCTCGCTGTGCCGCCGCTGCCGCCGCTTGCTGTGCCGCCGCTGCTGCTGCCGCTGCTGCTGCCGCTGCTGCTGCCGCTGCTGCTGCCGCTGCTGATGCCGCTGCCGCCGCCGCTTGCTGTGCCGCCACTTCCGATTTCAACTCATTATAATTTGTCATCGCTTCTTCATATTTAGCCATCATTGTCCTAATCGCATTATTTATTTCGTATAATGTAGTAGACAATAACTTTAACTTGTCCGTATCCGTTTTTATGTGTGGAACCCAGCCTAAACTCCAGTGCGTTAAATGGTATAGTATTACATTGTTGTGTTCTCTATTCATAACATTTTTCAGCGTTTCTATTTCACGGCAGAGCTCTTTTATTTGTTTGTGTTTATTATGTGGCAACGCGGCCAGGCCTGAAAGAAAAGTTGTAGTAGCACTATCTATAAAAGAAGCCCCTTTAGATATAGCACTGGCACAATTCATATCATAACTAATTGTGGTTTTTACGGTATCCAATATACCGTTTAAAATAGTGTTATAGTTCACGGCGGGCTTATACTTTGTACAATAATTATCGGTAGAAGCATTTTCAACCTTGCTAATATTAATCATAAGTTCTTGACTAACATTTTTTGACCGTTGTGTAACTGCTGGTATTGCCGCGTCTATTTCACTCGTATACATTTTAACAATTCTCACATTTACTTTATAAATATGGTCTACACTGACCTTTGCGTATTCGCATAATTTTTTGGCATATTCAAAATTTGAATTAAAATAACCGGGTTGTTTCACTTTTAGTAACCTAGTGCTCGCTCTTTCTACCGCAGTCCAAGCCGCAGCAACAATCGCTGCGCTTGTAGGCGGAGGCGGAGGCGGAGGCGGAGGCAATGGTGGCAGCGGAGCAGGGCTAATCGGAGGTGGTGGAGGCGGTACCAATGCCGCTGCCGCTGCCGCCGCTTGCTGTGCCGCCGCCACCGCCGCTTGATGTGTCGCCAATGCCGTAGCCGACGGTGGCGGAGGCGGTAACGGTGGGGGTATCATCGCAGGCGGCGGCGGCGGCGCCTTTTGTAGAAATTTGTCAACCTTCCGCTCCAAATCCACCCCGATAGTCCGAAGCGTTTTATTAAACGAATCATTTAAATCGGTTGCGGCATTTGAAATAGCATCTTTACTGGTCGCACACGATTCCTTTGTGGGTATAATCTTGCCCTTGATTTTGGCGATTGTATAGTCAATTGCGCCCTTTAAATCGGAACCATTTTCAATAATGCCGCCTGTCGCACCCGCTGCCGCATCCGCCGCATCCGCCGCCGGCGCAAATGACGGGTCATCAAACATTACATCCGTCGCGTCTTTCACACCATCTTTATCCAGCATTCGGGGTGGAAACGGCTGCGTCGCAATAATAAATATCAAAAGTGGCGTCTCCCCCGCCTGGTTGAGGTCCGCGAAAGTAATGGGTGGAACCGGTTTTGTCGAATTTTTATCCACTATACGCTGTAAGCGGCTCACGTCGCCGCCCGGCGGCACCACCGCTACCCCCTTGTCATCCACCGGCGCCCTCAATTCCTTTTGGAATTTCGAAAACGCGCGACCAGAAATAATTTTAGTTTTATCCAACTGAAATAATATCCATTTGGACGATTCATCTGGGTACGGTTTAATTCGTAAATCGGGCGAATACCATATATTACGCGGTCTCGCAAAGAGCATATTTACAACTTGGATGGTATTCAATTCTATTAATGTGGAAAGCATCTCGGTTGGGTCTCCTCCCGGTTTAAGAGATTCATATAACTTCTTCTTCATTTTATTCGTGGTTTTTATGATGTCATTTGCGGTTTCGCCGCCACCCCCTGCTGGGTCTATTTTTTTCCGCCATTCGGTCATGTATGTGACAGGGTTGACAAACCCGGCATAAAGTTCATCGCCTGCGCCCGCGCCGGTCTTTATATAATACCCCGCGCGGTCGGGGATAATCGCGTCTATCGATATATTACCGGTATTCGCGACAAGTTCGCATATGTGCTTCAGTTTGCTCTCTTTGACGCCGATTTCAAGACGCAGATTGCGTAGGTCGGGATTTTCGGGGCCGATTTGTTCCTTCATTTTTTTTATGAAATTGGTATGCTTGTCTGAATAATATTTCGTAATACGAAGCAGGGTCCAGAAAAGAATATCAATTCCGAATGAAAATGTTGGGACCGTTTTCTGGTTAACACCTACTATACTTGAATACGAGTCTATCTCCGGATTCATCAGTTTGGACTCTTCGTAAAATGTGTTAAAAAACTCCGCAATCTCTGTATTTTGAGCGGTCTTTTTCGCTTCTAGGTAATTATAAAAAATCAGCATTGATGTGAAATGCTTGCCCTTTAATTCGCGGATTTTTGCGTTGATTTCTGCGGATTTTGAATCAAGGTTTGGCTGGTTCACACCAGCACTAATTTTTAAATCAGGTGGTAGTGTCAATATATCTTTATTGATTGCGTCGGTTATATATTTATTCTGTTGGCCAATATTGCCGCCCGTCCAGGTGGGGGGGGGCACTGTATTGCGGTACCTGTTTATAACTGCGAATTGTGTCGGCGGAGCATGAGCGATACTGGCGTTCAAAATCCGATAATTTAGAAGACCATTAATCTCTTCAAGCTGCTTTATTACCGCATCATCCTTCATAAACGGCGTCCTTTTCGTCTCGTCTTCGTGTGTCAACCTACCCGACAAATCGCGAATAAGTTTATATAACTCTTCTGGATTGACATCAGTGCCGTAATCTACTCCAAATGCGTTATTTACAAACCCCCCACTACCAGCCGCCGCCGCCGCCGCCGCCACCGCCGCCGCCGCCCGTTCCCCCCCGCGAATCAGCCAAAAGACGTACTGGATTATTTTATAATTAGGTATGAAGGTGGAGTATTCTTTTCTCCCAGACCCCAGCATATATTTCGTAAATATGTCGTTCGCCGTCTTTAACTTCTCATCTCTTTCAATCCCTTTTATGAGTTGTGTATATTCAACATTGAGTGTTTCTAACAGTTTAATTTTGGAATTGATTGGAGTATCCCCAAACGTCGTATATACACTTGCCATTTCCTGCGATATATTATGTAATCTCTCAAAGGCGCGTAATAAATAATTCCTCGTATTGACATCAAATGTATACGACGGAAAATCCCGTTGGCGTTCTGTAACATAATCCAACGGCTCTGTTTTCCGTTTATCAATTTCGGTGTATAAGAGTTCAAACAACTTATTATAAGTATCAAGAGTAGATGACGCCGTCGTAATATCCGGGACCCCAATTTTTTCGGTATATTTATCCTTTAAACTGGTGTATTTCCCGCCGATTTCATCTACGATGGTTATTAATCCGCCCGCGCCCACACCCGCACCAGCACCCCCGAATACGTCATCAAAATCCATTTTTAATGTCAATAATTCGTCCTGGGGTAACATCATTTTCTGGACGAAAAACGAACTCGCGTTATCATAAAACGACCATTCAGCGTAATTGAAATGCCATCTATCTATTTTATCTTGGATACTTTCCATCGCAAGTTTATCCAGGTCGCCGCCCGATGACGACCCAGTTCTGGCGGCGGGCGCGGTCTTCCCCGCAATGGTATGTTTATAAAATAAACTATTGTAGTTATTGCCATACGCGCTTATCACCGTTTTTTTGAGGTCATCGACATCTTTGTCCGTGCTTTTGGTGGCGAAATATTGTTTTATTTTGTCGTAGTTGATTTTATATCGCGTAGGAACAAATATTTCAAGTAGTTGATTATTGGCCGATTTCGCGCGATGATAGACCATTTGTTCGTATATATCCACTTTTAACTCTGGGTGGTCCCCCTGGGTTCGCTCAAATTTCGGCGCTGCGGTTGATTTGCTCGTTCCGGAGGGTCCTATCACCGGAAGTTCTTTTAAGGCGATGCGTTCATCCAAATCATCTACATGCCGGCCAATACTTGCGTCGACCACGGTTGTAAGGTGTTTTATAGTGATATATGGTTTTTTTAATTCTGCGCGCCCCAGTGATACTGATGCTGGTGCTACTGGTGCTACTGGTGCTACTGCTACTGGATTCATACTCAGCGGTAGCCGTGGCGGGGGCGGTGGCAACGGCGGTGGAATTGTATTCGCCATACCGTATTTTTATGTAATAAATAGTATTATAACCCTAGCTATATACTATTTATAAAATTCTTTGATATACACAAACGCTCAATGACCGACCACCGTCTTATTTCGTCCCGATCTTCGCCGGTTGCGACGACTCAAATGTGTCGTCTTTGAATAGCTGGTGATACTTGACGAGTTCTAAATGGTCAGTCTCCTCCTTCTCTTTCTTCGCCTTCTCCAGTGTATGAAGCGCATTGCTGATTTCTAAATCGGTCACTGTCTTTTCGGGTCCGTGCTTCTCTTCCGTCATCGTATGTAAGTCTCTAAACTTGGAAGGAACCACACAATACTTGCTATCTACGTTCATAAAATGGTCTACGACGATGGTAAAGCACGCGGTAATAACGAGCGCGTAATAAATACTGCGCGTTCCCATCCAACTCACTGCGAACACGAGGACCTCTTTACTCATCAAGTATTTAATCCAGGATTCGGTGGAAGAGCTCAGGTCTAGATTAATATATCGCGACCCAATATTCAGGATAAGCATAACAAAACCGGCGAAGAATGTGCTGGTATTCAGGTTATGGAAGAAGTTATGCATCGTGGTGAGAACCCGCGAATTCATAATATTGTTTGCGGGAGATTGAAGTGTGAAAAAGTTGGTTTTTCCGGAGAATAAATCCGTAATTGATTTCAGGGTGATGGAGGAGGATGCGATGGAACCCGGGCCGGGTGGAGCGGGGGCGGCGGCCACTGGCATTTTTGGCGCCGCCGCCGCCGCCGACGCCCTACGGCGCATACTACGATTTTTCCTTGACATTTACGGTAATACGACTACGAATACGAATACGACTACGAATACTAGTATTACGATAGATTATTTATCGTTGGGTTTTATTTGAATCGCCCTCGAAACGCGTTTTTCAGTTTTCGCATTCCCTGACGTGCGCCCTTCTTGAACTTCTCGCGAATTTTGAACCCTTCCGGGCCCAACGGGTTGTCGGGGTCTTCTTCGACGCTGGACGGCGCCATAATCGTCTCTTGCGACTTCCATTTACTAAATATCTCTTTAAACATCGTGGTGATATACTTCATTTTTCGCTGGAATTCGGACTTGGGTTCGCCGTCATCGTCGCTGTCACTGTCGCCACCGTCCCGCTCGTCGTCGCTGTCGTATGTATCGCGCAGGTCATACCCGCCCGCTTTTCCGCGATACGTATTTGTGCCGTCTTTTACATAAGGCCCGTCCGTCTTTTCGGAAATATCCAGATGTGTGTTGCTTTGTTTGTAGGCGGTTCCCGCGCCGGATGCGCCGACAACGTCCTTCGCGGCGGGCGTCGCGGCCGCCGCCTTCTTCGCCGCCTTCGTCGCGGCCTTCTTCACAGCGGCGGCGACGTCGTCGTCATTTCCGATACTGTCCTGATACGTGCCAAATGCGGATGTTGCGACGACAACACACGCCATCAATATTAAAATAGCAACCGTTCGTAGTTTCATTGGATACAAAACGATTATATATTCTTATATAATTCTTATACTATATAATTCTTATACTATATAATTCTTATACTATAATTCCTATACAGTTTTTTGTTATATACTATTAGCCTTGTCAAAATAATACGTTATGCCGTATAAATACCGCTTTTCATCATTGGTATTATAGGTGTCGTCATCGAGCGGAATACGGAAAATGTTATTATCCCCGGATATATTTTTCCTTATATCATCATCCTTCGGTAGTGGTAATATACCCAGTGAACTCAGTGGAGGAGTTGTATTCAACTTATTGTAAATCCCCTTGACAACGTTACCCTTGTCATCCGCACCAAAGTCAATCGATTCTTCAAACTTAATAATTGCGTCGGTTTGTTGAATCACCGCCAAATACGCCAGCATCGTGCGCAATTCTTGGACGACGGTTTCGCTGATACGCACGGTATTTATGGACGCAACGTCATCTTTCGTTTGTGCGCGCATCATTGCGAAAATCTCGTCAATTCGTTGGCGGTAACCGTATACTTTCCCGAAGATATCCATCTTTTGTTGCTTACGTGCGCTGTTCTCGGTGCCATCATTGGTCTTTTTGAGTAACTCGCTATATGTTTGCTTGCTGAGGCTATCGGCATTTTTGCCTCTATTCAATGGTTGAATATTTGACAGTTTCTTCGCATTATCGGTTCCTCCCGCAATCAACGAGACATACTTAAATGACACGTCCGTTTTATCGGCGTCTGCGTTTGTCCCACTAACCGTGCTATCCATCATCGTTGTCAACCGATCACTATACCCCGCGCTTATATTCGATTTAGTATTAAATAAAACCCCGGTATTGAATCGTTTCAAGCAATTCGATATGTCGATAATTTTACTGGTTACGTCACCGTGGACCTTTTGTTTAAAGGCGCGGAAATCGTTTCGTTTTACCGGTTCAAATACACATTCCTTGAAATATTTCGCACGTTTCGCCGTGTCCCCACCAGGTTCGTTCGCAGTCCAATTCCCATCGAAATCATAAATCCCACTTAGGGTTGCCTCGCGCTTCTCGCCGATGAGTTCATTACTGCCGAACATTGTGATTCCGCCAATCCCTGTCCCAATAGAGCATTGCTTGCTACTGAAATCCTTCTCGGTGAAGTCGCGGCTATCTTCATCGATGAATTGATTCGAGCGCCGGTGGTCTTTTCCCGAGGCGTCGCCTTTAATGATTTTCGGCATCGTTAATGAAAACCCCTCGCGGCTGTCATGGATTGAAATACCTGTCGTGAGTTCGTCTTTATCTACAATGCGACTCGTCGCAGGCACCGTCGTCGCAGCCATCACCTTCGCCGCGAATTGTGCCACGTAGTTGTCGCCATCGTCCGCGTCCGTGAAATACTCCGCGGATATTACAACAATACATAACAAAACAAACAAAATATATTGACCGTATACCAATAAGGATACCAACCCAATAAAAATCAAAATGCGCACAATGGCAAATGACGCATCGGTATATAGCACATTATGAACCACCCACGAGATTATATACTGAATATAATACTGAAGGTCCATTTCGCGTTTACTACTACTATTATACTAGAAATAATTCAATACATATACACGATAATGTGTGTATGTATTGTTCGTAGGCGAGTCCAGTCGCTCGCACGCTCGCTCCTTTGCCGCCTACTCACGTCTTGTTCTATACTTGTGCTTTAATGCGAACATTTGCCGCCTACTCACGTCTTATACTATACTTGTGCTTTAATGCGAACATTTGCCTACTCACGTCTTATACTATACTGGTGCTTATTATTACACCGCATTACTTGACCTTCAAGAGTGCTTCAATGTCCTTGACCGCATCAGGCTTCTTCTGGGTTTCGGCACCTTCCTTCGTCTCGGCATCGCAATCTTCGCCTTCGCACTTCTTCTTCTTTCCATCAAATCCTTCCTCCTTCTTCTTCTCCTTCTCCTTATTCTCATCGTCCTCCTCGTCCGATGGGACCTCCATCCCCTCAAAGCCGTGGTAGCCGCTCATCGAGGCAACAATCGCGACGAACACGACAGCCAACAATCCGGCGGCGGTATGCTTCAACGAGAGAAACACGACGGCAGCGACAAAGATAAGTTTGCCTAAAACGTTATTATACAAAAACCCTAGAAGATTGGGTTTAAGAACCATAATAACAATAACCACCAGTAAAACACCTAAAGTGACTTCTTTTCCTAATTTCACCATTTTCGTCTTATATACATAACAAATATATTTTTCATATACAACCGGGTCAATCTCCCCGAATTAATATCTCGTTTTTTTATAGGAGAAGATGACATCTTTAGGTTTTTCGGAATACGCCGAAAGTAATAATGACAGTTCAAAGCCCGGAAACGGAAACGGAAACGGAAAAATATACAATCGCCGAAATGGCGGCGGCAACGGCAACCGAACCCTAAAGATACCGCGCACAAATGACACCGAGCGAGGACTATTACAATCACCGAATGGTGCCATTAGTGGTATATCCAACGAAAATGGAAACAATGGCGGTGTTGTCCAACAAGCCGGGAAGAAAATGAAGCAAATCAAGGATTATATTGAAAGTATTCATCGTAAGGGCGGGGAGGACAGTGAAGAAGACGGCGAGGAAGGCGATGGCTATGGTTCGCCTTCCGTTCTACCATCCTATCCGGCGCAAGGAATGGGTCTTTATGCGACAAATGTCTCGCATTCTGGAATTATTCGGGGCGCTGATACGTTATCTAGCAATACACCGTCGTCGGCGCAAGTGGTTCGCAAAACCACCCAAATGAATTCCCTAAACCCGTCGATGTCGTATTCATCCACATTATTGGAAGGGATGGCGGATTCGGCCGGGGGGATGATGACGACTGCGCCACCGCCCCCGTCGTCGATGTATTTTGAGAAACTCACCGGAATCGCTGGCGCTCCAAAGAAAGACGGTCAAGGCGGGAAGTCGGAGCCCTTTAGCACAAATGCCTACGCATCGCAATATTATGAGCAATTTGTGCCTTATGCTGAATCTCTTGCGAATCAATTGGGCGGCGGAAGCGGCAGCGGCAGCGGCGGTATGTCCGGTACAAACGCAGCGCTTATTGAAAAACTCAACTACATCATTCATATGTTGGAGGATAAGAAGGAGGAGAAAACCGGCCATGTCGTAGAAGAGCTTGTATTGTATTGCTTTTTAGGCGTATTCATTATATTCATCGTGGATACATTTACGCGGGCAGCATCGGGCGGCGGAGCAGGCGCAGGACGCGGTGGCGGTGGCGGCGGGTTCGGGATGTTTGGCGGGCGCCGGGCATATACCGCGTATCAGCGCTAGAGTCATCGAGCGAGCTAGATGACCACTATATCCTTACACAGGGTTTCCTGGTGTATAATGGCATTATATAGAATGTAATACCATTTCTCTCGTGACAATAAATTCCAATGCGCCGTCGCGACGATGTCGTCAATTATTCTATAGTTGTGCGCGAGGGTGTCTATAGAAATCACAGTGGTATTGCGCGGGGTATCCGCCACACTGGCGGTGGCTGCGGCGTAGAATCCTCGCACAAATACATCACGGTCGCATTGTTGGATGGATGATATTAGACGCAGAATGTCGTCTCCGGCGCCATCGACACCACCACCCCCATCGCCGTCGCCGGCCGCCGCCACCCGCGCAACTCGTTTGACCCGTTTCCCGAACACATCATATTTCGGCCGGACTACCGGTGGCAGATATTTCACGACCGCAGTAGATGTTTGAGAGATTTGATTGTGAAGTGCCGATATCCTATTTCCGATAGTCTTTTTCGGTTTTATTTTATGTCGTGTATAGCCCCCCACCGCCGCCGCAGCCGCCGCAGCCGCCGTGCCTTGACCCACCTTCATCCACGAAGGCGCGAAGATGTAGACCGCCATTACGCGCACCTGATTCAATAAAAGCATATAGATGCGATAGATGCCGCTTTGAACGAGAGATTGAAGTATACTGAGTTCGTGTAAAATACAGCATCTGAAATCTCTCGAACGTTCATTTACAAAGGCGTAAAAGATGGCGAAGTTGGCGACGGATACCGGAATTATGGAAACGCCCACACCGAGAGACGACGCGGACGTGGCGGACACAGTGCGCGCTGCGACGGTATACGTATAAACTGTTGTAAAGGGAATGACAAACCCTGGGATTTCACGATAGCGGTATAATGTTTGTTCCCCCGCAATCTCTCGGGATTTCTGAATATATTCTGTTGTTTCAAGAAGCGCGAGAGATTCGCGTTCGCTCGTTATATACTTCGACCAGGCGAGATGGTCGCAGACGTAGATGGATATAGACTGGGGGGGTAGAGACGACGTCGAAGACGAACCGAAGGAGAGCATAATTCTGGGTGTAAGAATACATACGCCCTTAATGGCGGGCGTATTGTCACCCTTAATGGGTGTATTGTCGCCCTTAATGGCGGGCGTATTGTCACCCTTAATGGCGGGCGTATTGTCACCCTTAATGGCGGGCGTAGTATTGTCGTCCTGACCCGTCAAAACACCTATAAATGCTGAAAGCCCGTATGTATCCTGCGAGAGAATGAACTCTAGGGTATCACGGGGGATATACAGTGTATCACGGGGAATACACAGTGTATCACGGGGGATACACAGAGTTTCGCTAGAAGATGGCGTCTCTGTATCTCGTCGTGATAAAAACTCGGCAATTCTCTCGTAAGGCGCATCCGATATAGGCAATAGGCCACTGCCACCGCCACCGCCGTAGACACGCACAATGTCGTGTCGCACAAAGTGTAAAAACGGATACACAATTGCGTTATTACATCGTTCTGCGAGGGATAACGGATTCATTACCGTATTATTCCAACGTCGAGTCACGCCCCCACGAAACCATCGTCCGATTGTAAACCAGAATGTGATGGGCTGGCTATACCAATATAAGTATTTGAATTTAAGTATACACACACACGTAATAAAAGTCGCGCATACAAACACGATAATATAATGAAAAAGAAATGGTGGCCACTCGATGCGGCCAATAAAATCATTCATTATTATATTACAATCATAAAAAGCATCGCACGCGGCTACGCGGTCTTTTTAAGGATATACAAATACTGATACTCATTAAGAACATGTACGAGGTCCACCTGTCCTGTCACCGTAAATCCAACCTCCTTCGCAATCTCCAGCATTTCTCGGTTGGTCGGCATATAATACGTATGAATGTTCTCTCGAACCTTCCCAGTGGTATCATCCGTTATTTTTTCCACGAACTTCCCGATATTCTTCTCTCCCGTATTTTTCGTCGCCGCGACGCCTTTCGCGCCCTTCGTCACGGGCGGCGGGGGAATCGTAAAATCCGATTTATACTGAAAGCTCCGGAACTTCACGAGTGAATTCGTGATGCGCTCCTTCGCAAATTTCTGCGGAGATACAATAAACATTGGTTTCCCCCCCGGGACCACCGGGTCAAAATGGTTCCGGTCCACTAAATGGATGATTAGATATCCCTCGGGTTTCAACCACTGGTGGCAATTCCGGAAGAATGCGCGTTTATCTTTTACATAATACACCGTGAAATAGAAACACGTGAGCACATTGAACTCTTCTTCACTAAACAGCATTGGTTTCATAAAATCCCCCTGGATGAATTTACACGACGGGTACATATCGCGCGCATTCTGAAGCATCGCCGGCGATTTGTCGCACCCGATGACGCCGACTATACCCTTATGCTTCAACTGGTCTACGTGATGTCCGCGTCCGCATCCCAAGTCGCATACTTTGAAATTCTTCTTCTCCGTTTCATTGCCATTTAGTGCGCCGGTGATGTTGATGATTTCGTCCACCTCCGCCTCTATTTTGTTGGGCTGAATGAAGAGCTCGTCGTAGATGTCCGCATAAAAATTGTCATAGATGGCGTCATTTTCGAAGACCTTGTATTTATCTTTCTGGTCGAACCCCTCCACATGGACAGACAGGTCGCGCTTAATAAAACAGACAATCATTAATAGTATCAATATAAAAGTCAGTATTTCCCATCGAGTGATGGATTGGATATACGCTGAAAATGATTTGTAAAATGAGGGCATTTATTCAAATGCTATGTCTATGTCTATGTCTATGTCTATGTCTACTAGTATTTCGTTATAAAATATTCTTATCGTTATTATCGCGCGAAAAAAAACCGCGGACATTGTAGAACAGTCGTCCGTCGTTGTATGTCCGACCCCAACGAAATCAACGACATCCGCAGCGAGAGTGATTTCCGTGGAATAACCTTTTCGTCCTATAAAAAGACCGACGTTCGTAAAGAGCTCATCAATAGTCTATCTAGTTCTAAAATCGAACCCGCGTGTTATTGGAGTGCGGAGCTCGTTTGTTCCGCGCATTATCTAGAACTATGGGACATCATTATAACATTTGCCAGCAAGTATATCCATTTAGCCAATCCTAAACTACCGTTGTATATTGAAATGCGTTACGAGAGCTTCAAATCCATTATTTCGAATGGATACGTCGGGAATGAACTCCGTCTGCGAAACCACCCGAAGATGCGGTCGCTCTTCGCAGAAATCGTGTGCGTCCTCTGTAACTCGAAGCGCCAACATAAATACGAGAGCGTGAAAATCAAGAAGAAGGAGGAATATGATATCGCGACAATGTCACAGCGCCTGAAAGCCCCGCGAGTGGATTACGCGCAGGAGTTTTTCCGAGAGAGAGACCCGAAAGAGATTTTTATTGCGATGAATGAATTCGCGTATCACATATCTCGCGATTCCAAAAATACACTCCTGGCGTGCTACTGGGTCGAATGGATTGTAGAGTTTGAGACGATTTGTAAAGCGAAGAAGGAGACGTGCCGATGCGAGCGCCGGTCACACATCCCCGTAGATGATAAGCTACAGTTTGACCCTATTTGGATGATATGGGATATGATTATCGCGCGAAGCAACCAAGCCGACGAATATTCGCCGCTGACCCAGAAAATCGTGAATAGCCTTTTGCGCATTTACTGTGTCCGATTTACGCCGGGCGTCCGCAAAAAACGTCGGTATATCATCTATTTCGCGATTTCACTACTTACGACGGAATACGATAGCCGGATAGAAATGATAAATGACCGGATCGTTATTGAGACCGCGGTAGAGAATATCAATGCGATTTATAAGCAAATCAAACAGCACGAGATTAGTCCTGATACCGATTATCTGTTTTCGTCGTCGGGATATAAAGGGGACAAGAATGGCGACCTAGAGCGCACGATTAAACGTCTGGAGGCACTGAATGCGATGAATACGATTGTGAGGAAGACGGATGACGGTGGCGCAGGCGAAGGGACGCAGCCGCCGCAGCCGCCGCAGCCGCCGCCGAGGAAATATAACCCGTATGAGTGAAATGGAATGAGCGAAGCGGAACCGAAGCGAAGCGAAGCGAAGCCGAAGCGAAGCCGAAGCGAAGCCGAAGCGAAGCGAATAATGTCTTCTTATCTTATATATAACAATGTCGCTTCCAACTTTTAAATTCACGAATTTCGGCGCGGCCACCAACAACGAACGTGTAAACAGCGGATTATCGTCGGGGTCCAAGATGGAAAAAACCGGTATATTATCCAGTATCAAAGAAAAGGCCCAAGCCACATTTAAAGATGTGAAAATGCCAGATATTTCTCTCGACACTAGCAGCGACGGCGACGGTGGCGGTGAGGGCGAAAGCGACGGCGGCGGCGGCAGTTTCTTCTCGTTCTCAACCCTTATTAAATTCATTCTCATCGTTGTCATCGTATGGTTTATGTGGGGCAGTTTATCAAATAACAACGATTTTCATTTAGGAATGGAGGATGTAAAATCCTTTTTCAAGTCATTGGAGGATAAAGGACGCGAAATCGTCGCTCGTATCACAAATCAGCCGGTAGTGCCACCATCGTCAGGCGGAGGTGACAGCGACAGTGACAGTGACAGTGACAGCGACAGTGACGGCGACGACGACGCCCCGAAGGCACCGAAGGCGCGCGGAGCAACCGGACCCCATCAACCACCCGTCCCCCCCGGAATGTCCAACAGTTCGGATAAGAAACCTGGGTTCGTTAATGACGAGACCAAATACACGTTTTTAGATAAAGCACACCGCAGTTATTCAGGCCCGTCACCGCGCGCGGATGATAGCACAAGTGTAACACAAAAGCACCAGGCAGGCAAGGCCGGATATTGTTACATCGGCGAAGACCGCGGATTCCGAAGCTGTGTAAAGGTCGACGCCGGCGATAAGTGTATGTCAGGGCAGACGTTTTCGCGCCAGGATATTTGCGTAGACCCTACGTTGAGAGAATAGTTCGTTCGCTCGTTCGCTTTATGTTGTCAAATACTTAATTTCAGGAGTATATGAGAACAACTCACTCGTCTGTTCCGACCCGTTACTAAATACAAGCGTTACACTTACCGAATATGTCGTTCCAACGACGATAACCTCCCGTCCTGCGGACCTCGCGGGAATACGTATTTTATGCTCTCCGGTTATCCCCCCTTTAAGCCCGGAAAAAATCTGGCTATAAATATTCGTGTTGGTTGAATAACTGGTATTTAATCCATTCACCTTCACTGTGGATATGTTGACGCCTGCTGCTATCTCCGTATTGATATAAAACGTCATTTCCGCATATGACAAACCAGACGATGTATACGTTCCATCAATCGCGTATATACTCGGCATTGCTGATGTTGGTCTTACGGTTACGGTTGAAATAGTGCTTTCATTACTGTAAATATAACCATTATATGCGGAAATTTTTACAGAATACACACCATCGGCTATAAGACTCGTGCTGATTCTCCCAATATCCGCACTATACGAGGTTCGGGAATCCGTAGTTGATACATTAAATGGAACAGTAATTGATGTGAGTGGCGATGGCGGCGTAATCGTTATATTATACAGTTTAATGGGACTACCCCCCGTATCTGGTTTGGACCAGACGACATTGATATAATTCCCGGATGCGTCTGATATTACTGGCGGTAATAGACCATATTTCGCAGTTAGCAAGATGCCGGAAGGAGCGGCGGGTTTCATCAATGTCCGCGCGGTGATGATGGCGGATTCGGCGCCCACGCCCACCGTATTGATGGGCTCTATTTTAATTTCATATTTGTTTTCGTTCACCAGATTACGCAAAATATAGCGGCGCGACTGGCCAACGCCATTTGTAATAATACTGCTAATGTCTAATGTCTGTTTCAGCCACACCGTATCAGGAACCTTACGATAATAAAGATTATATTGACGAATCGGCGGACCGTTAAATGAACCCGCCGCCACACCGGTATTCAATGGGTCCGTCCATTTCAAATCCACCATCAAATTCTGACGCTCATCCGTCGTCGTAAATCCAAATCCTGTTATAATAGATGGAACAGACGAGGTCTTCACCGTTAATGTTGCCGGGACACTGGATAACCCGCGCACATTTCCAGAAAACACCGAGAGATAGTATACGGTATTTGCGAGGATTTCAACCGACCCAGGGATACGTTCAAATATGACCGAATTTCCGTTGATTTCGCCGGACACTGGATTGTATGTCGCGGGCGCAGCAGCAACCGCACCCGACGTCGCAGGATTATACGGGAAGACACTTTTATACGGCGCCCATGTTTTATTATCCTTGGAATACGTTATAACATAACCGGTGATGGGAAATCCGCCATTGGACTCCGGCGCATCCCATACGAGCGTTATCTTGTTGAGTTCACTGTCATAGTTTGTTACCCGAAAATTCAGCGGTTCAGTAAGAATCGTCGTCGGTATATTCAATGTAACCTGAAGTCCCGCCTTATATTCGTATGTCTTTTTATAATTGTATAGATTTATAGACGGGTCATAACATAACAGCCGCTCTTTCCCGGGAACGCCACACGCCGTCGTAAGACCGCAAAGCACGGCGCGATTCGCCGGCGTCGTCGGACACGTCAATGTAAATGCGCTCCCCCCGACCCCACTCAAATATTTGGATTCATTACCGATTTTCCGCATTAATTCACCACGCGACGCCTTCGCGTATTTCTGGCTCTTCGTCAACCCGCCGACATTTTTATTGTATTTCAAGATTTCGGCCTTACGGCGCATATCGTAGACTTCGTCGACTTGTGTCGCGGTGAGTTTGGCACCAGTCACGCTATCTACCAAGTCCGAAGAACGGCAATCCGGTTTGAATCGCGTCCAGAATTCGCGGTTGTAGGGATTGGTATAAAATAAATTGGTGTTACAATTGATAATGGCGGGTGTTATTTCAAATACATTCACGTCAAATATCGCGACCTTTTGGTTGAAATTCGTTGTCGCGGGTTGGGTTACCGTTATTGTTGCGGTCCCGGACCCATAGATGTATGCGGTATATACCGCGCCATCGGCTGTCCCGATACTCGTGCCTGTGCCACCAGACGCCCGTATTTGTAATAAACTTTCATTGGATGACGAGAATAAAAAATTAGAGGAAGAGTCGGTATTATTGGAAAGAGGCGGCGTAAGAACAAACGAACCTTCGGATGTCATTTTATTCAAGTCGGGTAGACGATACACTTGGTCGGCGGTATTGGTCGCCGGAATTTGACCGACAAATGTTGGCGTAGATTTGTTGATTTGGAGACGAATTGTTGTTGCGGGAATATTCGTTTCGCCTATTCTCTGCGCCGATCTCTTATATACCGGTGTCTCTTCCTGAAGAAAATTGATGCGTATATAACTATGAGTTCCATCCGGCAAAATCGTCACTTTTTTAAATGCGATTCTATTGTTGTTTATGACGACAGTATCATTTTCAAATGTAAATGTGCGTGGCAATGTCACCCCCAAATAATAAATGACGTCTCCGTAGTCGGGCGAACCATCCACGAGTTTTATCCTATCCGTCGTCGCAAATTGCGAAAAATTCAAATCAATAAACCCGTCCAGGTATTCGCGCGTGATAACCCCATTCGCGTCGGAACCGGGTATCGTATATCTTCCAACACCCGTGAACGGCTTGATTCCAAGATTAGTGACCGCCTTTGTTAATGTCAGCGGCACTACAATCTTTTTTTCAAGGTATATAACCGTATCAGTTCCGATTCCAGATGGTTCATACCTGGATTGTTTGATTTCCATTCGTAATGTAGTGCTTACCTGGTCATAACGATATCCGCCCGAAACATCATAGATGCCGTTAATTACGAGCGCATTTCTGTAAGGAAGACGCACAATTGGCGCTCCAGGGAGTGTATATACTCCGACAGCGTTACCCGGGTCACCCGATGGTTGTGGAATGACATAATAGTCTCTACTAAATGAAACCACCGAAATGGCGTAAGAATTCGTCGGAAACGCGAACGTGATGGGTGTCCGCGTGTTATCTGAAGATAGGTTTATCAACGGAATGACTCCGATGAGTGTCCCGCGCCGACTCAGTAATTCCGCGGGAACATCTGTATCTCTCGACCCGACGCCCGCAGGAATACCAGGTATCGTAAATGTGCCGGATATAAGCTGAAATGTAGTAGAATAACCCAACGAATATACATTAAACTGGGATGTCCCGGAGCCTTCGTTCGTTATATTAAAATAAACATCGCCGTATACAGGTTGTCCATCGCCACCGGTTGTTATCGTCTGTTCTAATTGCGGTGTCCAAATAGGCGGTGTACCGGGCATTATATTTTGTTACACGTATCGTCGTATCGTATCGTTCGCTGATTGCTGATATGTAAATGTAAAAAAATATTACCGCATATACCAATGGTTCGAGAGGTATGACCCGACATTCTTCGTCGCGCTTGTATCTCCGCCCGCACTGGTTATCATCTTCATATTGGGTCCTTCATCTACGATGCTCTTGATTTTATTCGCACCAATAGAGTAATTGAAATACTGGATGGTGGAAATATACCCACTAAACCGGTCCTTGGCCTTATCCTCGCCGATATTCACTTTCCCGTAATTCTGGAGAGGGATGCCCGCGGTTTTGCGACGCTGGGCCAACCTGCCATTGATATACAAATCAATCACATTATTGGTGACACGGACGACGGCATTTACCCAGTTCTTCATAGGTATGTCGGTTGTGATGAGTTTTTCGTGAAGGTTCTCTTTTTTGTTGGTTGAATCCGTCTTTCCAGTGACATCCACAACGGCCATCAAAGACACATTGGTGCCTGCGTCGGTCCTATCGGGATTCGTTTCGTTTATTTTGTTGGAAAACCGGATATACATTCCTGGTGCGTTATTCGGGTAATAGATTCCGTCAGAAGTAGACTTGGTTCCCTCGCCGCCTTTGCTAAAGATTCTCGACCATTTATCCCTTTCAAGTGGAACCTGATTCACGAAAAACCAGGCGGACCACGTATATTCCAAACCACCGTCTTCATTCATCGACCGCGCGATAAAGACAGAATCCTTTTGCGCCGGGTCTTGTGAAACATTCATCGCCATATCTTCCGTATTTGCGGTTCCGTCCAAGACGTAAGGCGACATTGTCGGGAGCATCAAATAGGACAACCCGATGATGGCGAGTTTGACTGCGACTGAAAACACGATAAACACCATCAAAATAAAGGCGAATTTGGCGACAAGACTATTGGACTCCATAAATTCTCGCAGACCGAACCCGCCGCCGGCGCCACTGCCGGACCCAGAGAGACCGGCGTCGCCCGGCTTTGAGAAACTGGATGATATTCCGCTTAAAAACCCGCCGCCGCCGCCACCGCCACCGCCACCGCCACCACCGCCGCCATCGCCACTACTTTCGCTCATTATATATAATCGGTCGCTCTGTCGTATTACTATATATATCAAATAAAAAAACAATCCATTCACGGTTGTTGTCGTGAATGGGTTGTTTTCGGTTCCGCGGCTTCGCGGCTTCGCGGCTTCGCTTCGCTCCGCTATGTACTTACGCTGGTCTGTTCCTGATTATCTACGATAAAGCTCAACTTCACCTTATATTTGTTGAGGAGGTCACTCCAAGGGCTTCCGCCGAATCCTTGCGAGTAAATATCCCACGCCTCTTGGGGTGCGATTGGTGAAGCCTTCAGTTTGACATTGGTGATAAATCCGATGTCCTCTACTATTTTGGTGCTATCGCCTAAAGTGATCTTTTGGGTTTCGCTGAGTTTTGAACCATTATTTACAACGCACGATTTCACTAATTTACCGTCGACGTAGACATCCATCGCGGAACCGTTGAAACTGACAATGAGGTTGACCCATTTTTGAAGAGGGAAATCCGCGATTTCGCATTCATTTTGGCCAGGCGTGCCTGACGTGGGGAAAATCTGGATGGTGTTGGTGTTTGATTTAAATTTGACTAGAAAAATGATATTGGTAGCTGGAGGAGTAGCAGCACCTTGGAATTCAATCACCTTGGCGTCAGACACCCATTTCTTAATGTAAAACCAGACAGAAATCGCGGTATTCGCCTTGAAACTCGAGGGTAGATTCGTGCCGTGTATGATGGTCGATGTCGCCCATTTTTGCATGCTTCCTAAAGTTGTATAATTCGTCGTGATTGCTTTAAAAATGACATACAATAGGAGAAGAATGACGATGATTGCGAGAACAAGTTTTGAGTTCATAATCGTATGAGTATTTGATTCGTATAAATATTAGATATATAAAATAATACATTCCGCTTCCGTTCGCGCATTCCATTCCATTCCATTCCATTTCATCGGGAATACAACGTAGTCGACCCCGCCACCTTTACTTCGTCCTGAATCGTCGACATTCCAATCATCGGCGGGTTTTGCGTCTTCAGCATATTATACGTCCACCGAATTTGCTCCTTCGTCAGCGGGTATTTGTGAAATGCGAAATTACAGATACTACCGTTGAGCCCCCGGTTATTGGGCGTGCTTCCCACCGTAATCGGCTTCAATTGGATATCGGGCATAATGAAGTCGCTCTTAAATATCAACTTGTTATTCATAAAGAAGTCCATCGTTTTCCCGTCATAATTCACGACGAAATAGTTCCATCGTTGAAGTTGGATGTCGGTATCAAGCTCTTCGTTATCGGTTAATATCCGAATCTTCGCCCGCTTCGTGTCCGAGGTAGAACCGTCCTTCACCGCCGCATTGTAATTTGTCCTAGAATTGTATATTTCGGTGGTCGTGGATTTTTCATCTGTAATACTGCTATCAGGTCTCAAATGATGACAATACAACTTCAATTCGTTCTTGGATGGATTATAGGTCAATCGCGGAACATCTCCGAAATTGAATATCTCTAAATCGGAATTCTTTGTTGTCACGTTATTATTCAAAAAGAACCACCCTGAAATGGAATAATGATACCGCTTTTTCTCTTCCGCCGGGCAATTCGCCGCCTTATCTTCCGGTGTGCGGTCGACCCCCGTGTTGTGATAAATGAAGATTTGCGGGCTTTGTGTTGTCAAGTTCGTGTCGTATAACTGTTTGAGGCTCACAGGTGCGGCCACGATTTGCGAGGCGGATGCGCCAATGTAGTTCAGTAAATAAGGTCCGCCGTATAAAATGGCGATGAGCAGGAGTTCAATTGCGACGATAATCCAGATGGGGCGCGTTGTATCGCCGACCGCGTTTTGCGACCCTTGGAGGAAGTCGAGGAAGAGACACGGGATATAAATAATACACGCCCACAGCAACTTCAGGAGTTTCACTCCAATGATGGACTTCGTGAGATGGAACAGGAACATAAAGACGATGAGTGCGACCATAACACCGTGCTGTTTGTAGTATGCGAGGGCGCACAACACGATGAAGAAGATCGTGTTCATAATGAAGCGGATATTGGTTAGGAGGTTCGTCATCGGCGCCATCTTCGGGGGTGTGCCCGTGCCCGTGCCCGTGCCCGAATCTTTATTATCAATGAACTCTAACCCGTAATGAAAGAAGAGAATGGCGAGACCCAATACGGTCATTCCAGTGACCGACATCCGGTTCTTGTCGTCCTTTTCGGTGTCATAGACCCACACAATAATCATCAATACAACGTAAATAATATGCGTCATTCCGAATGTGAGCTGGCGCATCGGACTATTGATGTCCTCTGGCTTGAAGTCATTGAACAGGTAGTCTTCGGGTGTTTTCTGGTTCGTGGTCTTGAATTTGTCTCGGAGATAGGCGACGAACCCGGCGATGGCGACGATGGCCATAATAACATAAATGGTGTGTGCTGTGGGCGAGTTCATTTGCGCGACGAACCCGCCCGAGGCGACATCCTGTTCCGCGCCACCCGCGCGATTGGTCGCGTCAATCTTGTATACATAGTAAATGACCGCGAGAATCAAAATAACGAACGAAATTGTTAGTAGGATGACCTTGATGAGTTTGCCGATGGCGCTCACTTTGGTTTCGTCGATGCCGACGGGGTCGGTGGGAGCTGTTCCAGGGGCAGGTGCCACCGCTGCCACAGCCGCTACGGATGTTACGCTCGCCGGCGTTATCAGTGTGGCGTCCAATGGAAACATACGAAGGTCGGTTGCCTTTGAATCCCAGTTCGTAAAATTGAGTTTATCTAGTTCCTGACTGAATTTTTCTTTGATGGAGTCTACACGCGAGAAAGAAAGAACGACAAGGATTCCATAAATAACCACCTTGAATAATGTTACAATCAGCCACGGAACCAAATAGATTGTAGTAAAAAATAGACGAAGAATGCGTGTCAGTATCCACTCTTTCGCGAAGTCCGGATCGGTGGTGGAACCGCCCATCGCCCCACCGGGGATGCCGTGATACCACGCCGGGATAGAACAAAGCGCAAAAATACCCGCAAACGCGATATACCATTCCCAATTATCGGGAATATTTGGTTCTCCGACCTGTTTATTTGGGCGGAGGAGATACGTCCACCACCCCGATAATACAAGTGCGGCGACCGCACAGAATCCAAAAACCGCCATAAGAATTCTTTTCAATACACCGTCGTTCTGTTGCGCCTGGTACTGCCAGACCTGAATAGACTCGGCAAACTTTAAGATAGAATCAAGCCCGCCTACATTGAGCTCTTTCACGATTGGAAGTAACAGGATTCCGCATAATAAGAGACCGACAATCAATACAATGAAAAAGGTGTCCAATAACTCTTTCACGCGGGGGAACATATCCCCGGTAAAATTACCCGCAATCCACGCACTGGTCCGTAGGTCTGTTGTAATATTTGTAAAAAGAATAGAGACCCACATCACAATCAAGATAATGGATAAGAAGGGGATGAGTGAGAACCATTTGGCGAAACGGACGAACATTCCGTTGAAATTGTTGGAGCCGGCGGGCGTGTCTTTCTTGGATAAGATTGTGTCCCAGTCACTTGACAACATTTTGTCCTCTTTCACCTTGGTTGGGTATGCTTCCCCAAGACCGGATAATGAAGTATCGCCATTAGCTTGTACTGCTGCGGGACACGCGCTATTTTTAAACACATATGCCAACGCATCCCCCCAACCGAATGAACCTGGTATATATCCGCAATCCGCCATTTTCAACCGAACATTATAGAATAGTAGTATCATAACCGCAATAACGATTGACAGCGCGTAAAATACGCCCGTTAGCACTTGGTTTGGAGTCTGGATTTTTTTATTGAGTCGTTTTTCCATTTCCGTTGTCACATCACCGTCCGTGACCTCATTCCCCCGCGCATTTTTCTGTAAATCTTTGGTGACTTCCGCCTTTAATTGTTGATGATAAGGGTTCGTTGTGTATTGTAAGTTATCCTTAGGTGGCGTCTTTGTTTGATTCACAACATACCAAATGGATACACTAATGAATACCAGAAATGCTACTAGCAATAACCCGAATGCGCTTTTATAAATGATGGTTTGTTTTACTGACAACAACCCCAACAATAAGAGTAAAAACGCAAACCCGAGAATGATGTAGACAATTCCGTGGACGAGAAATGGTTTGTTTTCAAATGAACCTATTTCCGCAGTATTGTCGGACCCAAATCCAGGGCCTCTCTGGCTTTTGGAAACAAAGATAGACCCCATTACCAGTAATGCGGCCATTATAATGCCCGCCGCTCCTTGTGAAATCTTGGCATTGGCAATCGTATTATTTTGCCATATGAAATACCCGACCACCGCGAATCCAATGATTTGTAAAATAACACCTACACTTAACATTGTATTTGCGCCACTGGTTGCGAGGTCTTGTTTGAATTTTTCCTTGTCAACATCCCCGATTTCGGAACTGGCGGTTTTATCGGCAATTTCTTTACCGTGAACCACCAACGGAATACCGACGACAATGCCGGCAATGAATCCGCCAATAATACCTTTGGTTGAAAATATATTATTAACGAATACGTATGGTCGGGACCCAGCAGTACTAATTTGTTTTACAGCCCCCGCAATGAAAAGAATAAACGTGATAACTAGCAGTGTGCCGCCAATCCACATTAACCCCTTTGATGGGTCATAGGTTTTCGCTGATTGTGAAATACCCAAACTACCAAAACCGAGACCAATTCCACCCAGTATTGCGATTATCATAAAAAAATATACCCAACGGCTCATCGCAGGTGATCCTGCTGGAGATGGCGGAAACAATAACGCCTCTTTAGCGGCAAGAAACCGATACGGATTCAAAAAATTGACAAACCCGGCAAATAAACATACGATGAGTAGTGTCGTAAACACCGCCCAATTATTTTCCATAACATCCCAGGAAACAAAACCTATTAATAAAATAACCGACAATACAATAACCGGAAGATAGTTTAATAGTGTTTTTATGTGTAATGCTTCTTCTAACGGCGCTGTCGGCGACGCCGGTGACGCCGGATTCATATCTTTTGTAATATTATAATTATAACGACACCCAGTTATAATTATAAGATATATTAATGCGGCCGTCACATCGCGTTTCGCGAACCGGAACCTACAAGAACGACATCGCCGTCTTTTTTCCGTGGCAATCCCGACATAAAGCGACTAAATTATCTACGTGGTTGGACCCGCCGTGTTCTAAAGCAATGACATGGTCTACTTCAAACCACGCGGGCAATTGACGCTGACAGTCTCCGCATTTCCACCCCTGCTGTGCCGCGACATACTTCTTCTTGGTCTCACTGACACTGCGCTTGCTAGAATTCTTGCCGGAATTGAGGATACGGCGCTCACTTGCGCCCGGGGTTCCGCCCCCCAACGACGGCTGTGCAACTTGTGGCGCAGTTCTTGCCCCCATCGCGCTACTCATCGCGCGGCCAATCGCATTGCCACTCGCTCCGCTCGTTTGACCGCCGTCGTTCGGGGGCGAAACCCCGGTCATATCAAAAAACGGTGTTATCATATCCGCTGTCCCCTTGCTTATTGGCATATACTTTATAATATCATTTGCGTGATACATCAACTGCCTAGAGTTTTCCGGATTACGGCGTAGAAAGAGGAAGAGCGAGAGACCCGCGAACGCAAACATCGCCATCTTCATCCATTTTTGATTGCTCTGAAACATTTTCATCAGGTGCCCGTCATAGTATGTGTTTACGACAAGGAATGCTGCTACAATAAAAACGATATACTCGGCTTTTACCATTGTTATATATAGTATCGAATAATATCGCTAGCATAATCGCATTCACCTATTATGGTCCGCTCAACCACGGCATAATCGCATTCACCTATTATGGTAATAATACGCCGCATATCCCAGCCCCGCCATCACCAATAGATAGACCAACTTCTCCCGGTATTTCAGCTCCTCCAAGATTTGTATCGGTTTCGGGCGATAGTGTAAGTAGTATCTCTCAAGCGCTTCGTGTAGCGACATCTCGTCCTTCATAAGGAGCACATTATACCGATTGTGGATGAAATGGACCCACTTGATAAACGAATCGCGGCTATCTAAATAAGGCGTAATGGGGTATTTATCCAACATCCGCGCAAACTCCGACGACATTTCGGGGTCCGGAATCAGCATCGGGAAATTCTGGATGAAGTCGTAGTATTTCTTACGCGTGACATCATTGACATGGTCGGGGTAATTCACCGCCGCAGTCATTAACACAAACCAGTATTGCGGACCCCATATCCTGGCGTCCAATTTTAGCATTACTACAATGAAATGACATAAAAACAATAACATAATTACGATAAGCGTATTGTAATAGAACCTGAAATCCAAATGTCGGCGGCCAAAGAACCCGAAGCCGAAGCCGAAGCCGAAGCAGCCGAGGCCGTAAAACTAAATAATCCTAAATCAGCACTATCGTATTTGGAAATTAGCCAAATACGGAATCATAAACACGCGCCGGTAGCACCAGCCGCGGCGGTGGCGGCGTCCGCAGCGTCGGCTGCGTCCACATCCACTGCGGATAAATATTTCTGTAATAACTGTAACCGAAACAATCACGTCTATAACAACTGCCGCGCACCAATCACAAGTATCGGCGTCATCGCATTCCGATGTGGTGAAACCGGCCCCGAGTTCCTTATGATACGCCGCCGCGATTCATTCGGATTCGTGGATTTCATCCGCGGCAAATATTCGCTCAATGACGAAGCGTATATCCAGCGCATCATCGACGAAATGACGATGGCCGAGAAGTCGAATCTGATGCGACTTACATTCGACCAGTTATGGCGTCTGTTATGGGGCGAGTATACGCGCGGGAGTCAGTATAAAAATGAAGAGCACGTATCGTTTGAGAAGTATCGCCAGGTGCTTGGGGGGATACGCACGAAGGACGGGCGCATTAAAACCCTCCAACAGTTCATTGATGAATCCACAACGCGATGGATGGAGACGGAGTGGGGGTTTCCGAAAGGCCGGCGGAACTATAATGAAAAGGACCTGCCGTGCGCATTGAGAGAGTGTCTGGAAGAGACGGGGTATGACATCACCGCCAACAATGTCATACAGAATATCGCGCCATTTGAAGAGATATTTATGGGGTCGGATATGAAGTGTTATAAACAGAAGTATTTCCTCGCGATGGTGGATTTAGATAAGAAACCGAACAAAGCACACGACATTATGGAGGTAGGACTTATGAAATGGATGTCGTTTGAAGAGTGTATTCTCGCAGTGCGACCTTACAATTTAGAAAAAATCGGGATTGTGCGTAAAATCAATAACATATTGTCCCGCTATAGAATATTCTGAGATTTATCGTTCCCTTTTATTTCGTGTAGATATATAAAGGAACACGGGGGTATAATACTACATACCTAGAAATAGAAATAAAAATGGAACAGGAACAAGAACAAGAAAATGTGCCAATGGAATTGTCTGTGGCGTCGGTTGCGGCTGCTGCGCTTGCGGTGATGCCAGGGCCGGCAGAAGCCGCGGAGGTGGCGGCGGCGGCGACACCGCAAGGGAAAAGGACTATTAAACCAAAAGCGAAAGGGAAAGTCAGCGCCGCCGCACCCGCCGCACCCGCCGTGACCCCCCGAGTGAATATCGAAAGAATGAAACGCGACCTCGAAGAAGGACGCAGACGCCTCTCGCCCGAAGAAATCAATAACCCATTTAGTAAGGAGTTCAACAAGCTGCTTTTAAAAAAGGAATTGCTTGAACGAGAGATGACCATACACGACATCGGAGTATTGCCGGGTGACGGTAACGAACCAGGCAATCACGACATCGGAGTATTGCCGGGTGACGGCCTCTACCCCACCCTAAACGACCCCAATTTTAATACCAAAATCGCCCTTCGGAAAGAGTTCTTTGATACCAAGATGGATGTGGACAATACGAAAAGCGTGGAAGAGGAGGCAGAGATTCTCTGTAACGCACAGATAGAGCTCGCGCCCAACCAGCAATTCGTCAGGAATTTTCTCTCGGTCGAAACGCCGTATAATAGCTTGTTGCTATACCACGGACTCGGCACGGGAAAGACGTGCTCGGCGATTAGCGTGGCTGAGGAGATGCGTGATTATATGAAACAGATGGGGATTACCCAGCAAATCATCGTGATTGCGTCACCCAACGTCCAAGAGAATTTCCGGCTTCAGTTGTTTGACGAACGCGAACTCCGAGAGATTGAGCCGGGGGTATGGAATATTCGCGCGTGTACGGGGAATAAATTCATTAAAGAAATCAACCCGATGAATATGAAGGGGCTGACGCGTGACAATATCATTAAACAAATCCGGCGCTTGATTTCGTCGCATTATTCGTTTTTCGGGTATAATGAATTCGCGAATTATGCGCGGACACACGCGTCAAGTGTCGGGATTTCGAAGGATGATGCGGTGATACACGAAGTCAAGCGCAAAGGCAAGGGGGCGGTGGCGGCGGTGGCGGCGATGGCGATGGCAGCATCGGCGGCGGTGGCGAAGAAAGGCCGCAAATCTGCCGCAGAAATCGCCAAAGCCGCTGATATGGAGACCCTCGCAATCGAAACGCTCTCTGTCACGAAGTTGCGCAAATTATTCGCAAATACGCTTATTATTATTGACGAAGTTCATAATATTCGCATCACCGATGATAACCGCGATAAACGTGTGGCGAAGATTCTCTTTCAAATCGTCCAGAAGGTCAATAATGTGCGCTTGCTGCTTCTCTCGGGCACGCCAATGTATAACAGTTATAAGGAGATTGTGTGGCTGATAAACCTGATGAACCTAAATGACCGACGCGCGACGATCGACATCGCGGATGTCTTTGATGACCGGGGGAATTTTCGTTTGGACGCGGAAGGTCGAGAGATTGGCAAGGATTTATTGATTCGGAAAGCGACCGGATATGTTTCGTTTGTGCGTGGCGAGAACCCGTATACATTTCCTTATCGGATATTTCCGAGAGAACACTCGCCGCAACATTCGCTGCTGGCGGGAGCGTTAGCGGGAGCAGCGGTAGCCGCGGGAGCAGCGGGAGCAGCGGGCGCGGGATACCCGCGAACCCAATTGAACGGGCGTCATATCGACCAACCTATCGAGCATATTGATGTATATATGACCCAGGCGGGTGATATCCAAGAAGCAGCGTATCGGTTTATTATTAGCGATATGAAGGCAATGTATATTTATAAAAAGACCGCGATGATGAGGCGGAAGAAGGCCGTGGCGGCCGTGGCGGCCACTGGAAAAGGAAAGGGCAAAAAGGCGCCCGCCGCCGCCCCCGCCGGAGGCATCGACGATTCCACGGTCGTTGAATCCGAGGATTTCCCTTCTTTTGAAAATATGGATACGATTGGATATGCGGCGGTCCAGCGACCTCTTGAATCGCTGAATATCGTATACCCGCACCCATCTCTCATCGAGTATATGAACGACCCAAATGACGAGTTTGATATTGCGGCGTGTATTGGCAAGGAAGGCCTGCGGCATATTATGTCCTATGAAGAAACCGGCAACCCACCGATGCGCCTGAATTTCGAATACCGCCCCGAATTCACGCGCGCCTTTAAGTTGCCCAATGGCGAAACAACCACGAAGGCATCCGCGCGCATCTTCGCCCCCGACAATATTGGACGATACTCGGCGAAAATCAAGAATATCTGCGACCGTGTACTTACAAGTGAAGGTATTATACTCGCATACAGTCAATATATTGACGGCGGTGTCGTCCCCATCGCACTCGCATTAGAAGAGCTCGGCTTTACGCGTTATAGTGCCGCGGGTGCGAATTCGTCGCTTTTCCGCAGTAAGCCCGTCCCGAGTATTGACGCGATTACGATGCTCCCCCAGCGCCAGCACCAGGCACAGTTTCCGGACCAGCCCTTCCGTCCTGCGCGGTATTCCGTGATTACGGGCGACCCCACGATTTCCCCCGATAATCTCTTCGAATTGAAGGCACTCACCAGCGAAGATAATACGCACGGCGAAAACGTGAAAGTCGTTATTATTTCCGTCGCGGGCAGTGAAGGTCTAGATTTCAAGAATATTCGGCAAGTCCATATCCTGGAACCGTGGTATAATATGAATCTGCTGGAGCAAATCATTGGACGCGCTATCCGGAATTGTAGCCACAAACGCCTGCCGTTTTCACAACGGAATGTGGAGCTGTATTTATACGGAACCCGACTGACGAATCCCGAAATAGAGGCGATTGACCTTTATTTGTATCGTTTATCTGAGTTTAAATCCGTGAAAATCGGCGCAGTCTCTCGCGTGCTCCGCACATCAGCCGTGGATTGCCTTCTCAATATCCAGCATAATACACAGACCGCAGCGCAATTGAACCAGGTGGTGAAGCAGAATCTCTCGTCGCGCAAACAAATAGACTATCAGGTTGGTGCTCGGCCTTATTCTGCATTGTGCGATTATATGGAACGGTGCGAGTATACGTGCCGTCCGACGTTTTCAAACGGGCGGCCGATTCAAGAACAGGAGGAGTTATATGGACTCGGTGACGACAGCGACAGCGACAGTGACAGTGACGGCGACAGCGACGGCGGCGGCGGCGGCCCGGCACGCGACCGAGGCCGAAGAGGCGGCGATGTCCGCCTGGATACATTTAATGAGAAGTTTATGTCAATGAACCTGGATAAAATCATCCACAAAATCCGCGAATTGTATAAAGAGTCGTTCTTTTATAAGAAAACGGGCAGGAATGGAATCATCGCGCACGTAAATGCCATCCGCCAATACCCCGTCGCACAAATCAATCTCGCGCTCACACAAATGGTGTCCGACCCCAATGAATACGTCAATGACAAATACGGACGCCTTGGGCGTATACAAAATGTCGGGGATTATTACTTATTCCAACCCATTGAATTGACCGATAAACACACCAGTATTCACGAACGAAGCACGCCAATTCCTTATAAACATACGGCGGTGGAATATCCTCTTCCAGGAGAGGTCACAGAAGATTACCTGAATATTCGGAAGGGGGTGGCGGTGGCGGCGGTCGTCCCGAATAAGAAGATTGTGGATAAATTGAAGAAGATACAGCAAGAACAACCGGTGGCTGCGGCGGCGCCGCCCTCGTTATCGCCATCGTTATCGCCATCGTTATCGCCGTCGCCTCCAGTAAATGAAATAGAGGATTTTATCGCGACACTTTCAGATACATTCGAAACGTGTAAGACCGTATATGAAAAACCGACGAAGGAACAAGATGAATGGTATTATTATTGTGGAAAGGTCATCGACCAAATCTCTCAAACAGATGAATTCCAAATGACGAGAGAACAACTCTACGCCCTCGTAATTGCGAATCTAATAGAACACTTGTTCTTTGAAGATAGTCTTAAACTCATAAATTATCTGTATGAAAAGAATAATTACGGCGCGGGAGCCGCGACAACAGGAGCCGCGAGCGCCGGCGCGGTCCATCTACTGTCTCCATTCGAGAGAATGATGTTGAATTATTACGAACAACACGTGATAGAGAGACCTCTTGTGGGGAGACGCGCAGCAGCGGCAGCGGCGAATCCTGATCCGAAATCCCCCAAAGACCGTGGACTCCTCTTATTTCACGAGAAAAAGGAAGAACAATATGCGCTAGTCGTCTTGCGATACGAGACACGAGAATGGGTGCTTGCGGTACCGGAAGACGAACGCGATTATACACTTCTTTTAGGAAAACTCCAGACAGACCATATCCAGAATATGAATATGCTTGTCGGGTTCGTATCTTTTTTCAAGAAGGAATATCTTATTTTCAAGGTTAAAAATATGTCAAAGAAGCGCGATAAAGGCGCGCGATGCGACCAATCCGGTAAAACCGATACCATCACCATCATCAATACGATTCTAATGTCGAATATGACTACACAGGGAGACGAGTATAAACTGACGATTGAAAACACGAAGCAACGAACCCAAAAAGAACTGTGTGTTTTTCAGGAGTTTTTATTACGCGCATTCGATGCTAAACGCGTAAATGGTCGCAAATGGTTCTTCGCGCCAGGTGAAGCATTGTTGTGTAATGTCGAACGGTTATAACGGATAAATAAAGTATAATGGTATAGTAGCATCGTAATGTCAATATCGAATATTCCCCCTCCACCACCGGCATTGTCGTCGTCGTCATCGGCGTCGTCCGCTGCGCTACCTCCACCTCCACCACAGGCATTGTCGCCGTCGTCATCGGCGTCGTCCGCTGCGCTACCTCCACCTCCACCACAGGCATTGTCGTCGGCGTCATCGGCGTCGTCCGCTGCGCTACCTCCACCTCCACCACAGGCATTGTCGTCGGCGTCGTCCGCTGCGCTACCTCCTCCTCGTTCCGTCGCTACGATTTCAAAATTCGCATTCCCCGCGCCCGGAGGCGTCGTCCAAGCCAAAGCCAAATACGGTATGTATACCACTATTTTACTCACACGCAAATTAGAAATCCCGTTCCGCATCATCGGCCGTAATGTAAAAGACACACTAGAACATATTCTCTCGAAAATCGTGGAAGGAAAGTGTATGGCAGAAGGATTCATCCGCCCCGGAAGTGTGAAAATCCTCACATACTCCAATGGATACTTATACGGGAAGAATGCGATATTTGACGTAGTATACGAGTGTCAGTCGTGTTCTCTCGTAGAAGGTGTCGTATTTACGTGCGTGATTAAAAATATCAGTCTCGCGGGTATTCGCGCAACATTGAATGAACCCAAAACACCGGTGGTCGTTTTTATTGCGAGAGACCATCACTATGACCGCGCGGATTTTACGCGGCTTCAAGAAGAGGAAGAAATACGTGTGCGCGTTATTGGCCAGCGGTTTGAAATCGGCGATGAGGCCATTTCGGTGATTGGCGAACTTGTATAATTACAGTAATTACAATCGAAGTATATTCTAATTACTGAAATGGTGGACCATGTATTCACTTGCCTTCATTGCGAGGAACCGTTTGTCATTTCTCTTAACGAGTTCAATTGCCGTATTTTACGGCACGGGGTATACAAACACAATCTTCAACCCATCAATCCTCACGCAACGAAAGAAGAATGTGACGCATTGTTGCGCGACGACGCTATTTATGGTTGCGCGGGCCCGCTTCAAATCATCGCGAAGGCGTCGGCGTCGGCGTCGGCGTCGGCGTTCGAGATACGTATTTGCGATTATATATAATCTTTATCAAACGATTCAATAAAATTGATAAAGATATAAACATAATTCTATAATTGATATAGCTATCGTTCATCGTAATGGCGTCTGTTGCCGTATTGTCAATGTCAACTGCGAAACGAACCACCATTATCCGACCTAAAAAGAAAATAAAAGTGCCCGAGCCCGAGCCCGAGCCCGAGGAGCCAGTCGTCGTACCCGAACCCGAGGAGCCAGTCGCCGAACCCGAGGAGCCAGTCGCCGAACCCGAGGAGCCAGTCGTCGAACATTACTGTGACCCGGCGCTATTCAACAAACAACGAATCAAGCGTAAGCTCACGATTCCATTTTATAAGATAACCCGAGGTGTTAATGTGACGAAATTATTGGCGACAGAACTGGCGAAACAGTTGGAAGGCTACTGTTCTATCGAAGGATATATATGCCCGTATTCAGTTTCAATTTACGCTCACTCGTGTGGAACATTAGCCGCCGCCAATATTGTATTCGATATCGTGGCGGATTGCCTCATTTGTTTTCCAGACGAACGCGCCGTCATCAAATGCGTTGCCAAGACAATAACCCAAGCGGGTATCCGCGCAGGCGCCACACAACTGATTCCCGGCCGTATATCGCCAATTGAAGTGTTTCTATCGCGTGATATGAATAACAACAACGAACTGTTCACTCGGATTGAAGAAAACGACATATTGACCGTAGAAATCATCGGACGCAGATATGTATTACACGATACCCACGTGACCATCATTGCGATGTTATTAGACGCGTCATCGCCGTCGTCGCCGTCGTCGCCGTGAAAGGGTATAAAGTTTCATCACGATATTTTTATAAAATGGCTACCACCGCGATTGCGAGTCTCACGACAATGAATGAACTACAGACTATCGCCCAACAAGTAGAGGCGAAGACGAATTATTTGATGACACTTAAAGACGGAATTGAAAATATGCCAGTGATTCATCAAATTGAAGTGTTGCGCATTTTACATACAAAACACACGCAAATCAATGAAAATAAAAATGGAGTTTTTATTAATATCTCCAAAATAAACGACACGACATTGCGTGAATTAGAAGAGTATATGAAATATGTCATAAAACAGGAGAAACATTTGAATGAAATAGAAGAGCAGAAGCAGCATTTAACAAAGGAATTCTTCGAGAATAAGACGCATAAAGATATTTAGTGTATGATATATAGTATACAATGGCGTCTTCACTCGTCATTCCTTGTCTATATAATTCTTTTTCATTTACTGCGGAAAATATAAGCGAATATATGGTCTATTACGATGTATCGTGTTTTCGTTCGGTGGCGCAGGTGCCGGTGCCTGTGCCTGTGCCTGTGCCTGTGCCTGTGCCTGTGCCTGTCGCGGTAGCACTTTCTGAATCAGACACCGACGACGCCGCGACAGACACCGACGACACCACGACCGACACCGCGTCCGACGACGACGACACCACGACTGAGCCAGAGCCCGAGCCCGCGTTCAATCCAGAAGTTATGACTTCACATATCGCGACATTGAATGCGTCTTCGAAAGACTCTCTTTTGTGGGCTGCGTATATTATGCTATACGGCACTGAAAAATACGAAATCATCGAAAATCACTACACGGAATCCAATACATTTAAGTTTGACTTGGTTGAGATTCTGCGGAAAAATAAGCCTGTGTTAAAGGCGAATAAACTCAAACTTAACGCACTGGAAGAAAGCCTTGTACATAAACCATTTATTGGATTGGAGACATTACAGGCCATCGCCCTGTGTAAAAATCTCTCGGTATGTATCGTCCAGGACCGGAAATATTACGAAGTCGCGAGTGGCGGTGGCGGCACCGGGTTCATTATTGAAAAAATCAAAGGAAAATACGCATTGTATGTGTGTCCTGATAGAATAAAGGCGGGGTATTTGAAATATATTCGCAAGAATTACTGGTTGATGGAGAGTATTTCTGCTCCGATCAGCAGAATAACGGCCTATAAGTTACAAGACCTTGTCGATATTTCACAAAAACTGAACTTACCTGTCGTGAATATTATTCCGGGAAAATTCGGGTCGATGGGGACTGAAAAACGAAAGACGAAACCAGAGTTATATGAGTCAATTTGTAAATGCGTGTAGACATAAAATTGAAGTATATATCTGAATAAATAATGTATAAATATTATCCTATTGATATAATATATATACATATACAATGCCGAGAGAACGCGGTTCGTCATCGTCATTGGCAGCGGCGGCTCCCGCTTCCGCGTCTGTGAAACAATCCGAATTCGCAAAAATCGTATCCCATTATTTAGAGGGCTGCCTTGATAAAACAGATGGCATTCCTGAACTGGAGATACGATTCGGCACGCGCGGGAATAAACCCACGACGAGAGAAAACTTCGACGGGGTGATTCAAAAATTGTTATCATCGGGGTTTACGATTGAGAAGAAGAACGGGTATTCACTGAAAATACAGAATGAGTTCATCGACCAAAAAACGGGGCAAACCAAGTTGTCGCTTATTCGCGCAGAAATCCACGGCATCAATGAGATTCAGAATTATTGTAAGACGAATATGCCGGATGAGAAATATGTGATATTTACACAAAAAATGTATGCGAAGACCGGCGGCGGAGGCATCGGCGGAGGCGGCGATACCATACACCCCGTCATCTTTGACGACTTCAATTTCAAGGTGAGTTATCAACGTGAAAAGCATATCGCAAATACGAGCACACTCGCGCGGTCGATTTTGAAATCCTGGAATGATAACAAGAAGACGTTTCGGTATATCAACCGAACGACACTGAAACACCCTGACTTCCCATTCCAAATCGATATGAGTGTTGTCAAGGAATCGCATAAAGACCAGACGGGTTATATTTCCGCGTCGACATTTGATGCCGCGCGTGTTCTTGAAAGCCCGATTCGATATGAAATGGAGATAGAAGTCATCAATGACCTCGTGGGTCCAGGAACCGCGTTCAACCACCCCAAACATCTGATGGATAATCTGCGTAAAATGATTAAAATCGTAATGTCGGGAATCCAGGGGACGAATTATCCGGTTTCCGTATCAGAAATACGCGGTATCCAACGGCGGTATTATGAGTTACTCTATCCTGACGAGCGCGAGACTCGCGACAGCGACGACGACGAGGGTGGCGGCGGCGAAAGGCGAGAGCAGCGAGAGCAGCGAGAGCAGCGAGACCGGCGCGACCGTGAACGCGCGACTCGTATGGTCGAACTACGCCCCAAACATTTCATTGGCCCGAATTCATACACCCTACAAATGCATAATATCCGCCCAATTGATTCTGACTCCAAGTCCCCCAATATTCGTATGAATTATTCGGTTACAGAAAAGGCCGACGGCGCCAGAAAACTCCTCTTCATCGCGCCTAAAACCGGCCATGTCTATCTTATTGATACAAATATGAACGTCCAATTTACCGGCGCAGTCTCTTTAAATCCAAAACTACATAATACACTATTGGACGGAGAACACGTCATCCACAATAAAAGCGGCGCATTCATCAACGCATTCCTGGCATTTGACGTCTATTTCGTTCATAAGGCCGATGTTCGTTCGCGAATGTTCTTTCCCGCGACGGCCAATGAAGACGAAGTCCTCACGAATTTCCGACTACCATTGATGGAAAGTCTCGTCAAGAATCTTCAGCTCAAATGCGTTTCTGGTGGGGCGGATTCATTACCGCCCATTCGTATTGAAACCAAGAAGTTCGAAATTGCGGGTCCGTCGTCAGGCAAATCCATCTTTGATTGCTGTGCGATGATTCTGCGTAAATGCGCCGAACACCAGTTTGAATATCACACCGACGGACTTATATTTACTCCGATTGATTTCGGAGTCGGTAGCACCGTGCGAAGCGACAATACGGTGGCGGGTCCTCTATACAAATCCACGTGGGATTATTCATTTAAATGGAAACCCGCGCATATGAACACGATTGATTTCCTTGTTACCACGAAGAAGGGCGAAGACAAGGAAGACCTTGTCAGTAATATATTCAAATCGGGCGTTGATATGTCCCGATGCGTCCAAATTCAACAATACAAGACGCTGACGCTGCGTGTCGGGTATGACGAGAGAAAACACGGACACTTAAATCCGTGTGTGTCCGTGATTGAGGGCGCGGGCGGCGGCGGCGGCGGTGGCGGTGGCGCAGAGGGCGGCGCAGAGGGTGGCGCGGGTGACACGTATAAGCCCGCGCCATTTTACCCCACATACCCTTACGACAATGACGCACATATTTGCCATATTATGTTGCGCCCCGACGAAGCCGGAGTCAGTCAAATGATGACAACCGAAAATGATATTATCCAGGATGAAACAATTGTTGAATTCAGTTATGACGCGTCCCAACCGGTGAATTGGCGTTGGGCACCCCTACGGGTTCGTCACGATAAAACCGCGGAATATCGCAGCGGCGGGAAAAACTACGGAAATGCGTATCACGTCGCAAATAACAACTGGCATTCGATTCATAACGCAATTACACCTGAAATGTTGTCGACGGGTGATGAAATACCGGATGAACTTGTGAGTGACGATATTTATTACAACCACGCGGAGTCGGGCGGCGGCGGCGGCGGCGGTGGCGGAATCGATATCGGTCGCGGGACAAAAGTCCGCACACTCACAAAAGGAATGCGCGATTTTCATAACTTGTATGTAAAACGCAAACTGATAATGAGTGTGGCGCGTCCAGGAAATACGCTTATTGACCTTGCGGTGGGGAAAGGCGGCGATTTACCGAAGTGGATTGCGGCGAAACTCGGGTTTGTATTCGGGATTGATTATTCGAAGGATAATCTCGAGCATAAATTCGACGGTGTTTGTGCGCGGTATCTTGATATCAAACGTGTAAAACGGAATATTCCTGACGCCGTGTTTATTCACGGGGACAGCAGTAAGGAAATCCGCGCGGGTCAGGCCGCAATCAGCGAGAGATACCGGTTGATAACCCGCGCGATATTCGGCGAAGGTGCCAAGGATGCGAGTATATTAGGTCGCGGGGTCTATCCGCAATACGGCCGCGGCGCAGACGGGTTTGATATCTGTTCCGTCCAATTCGCGATCCACTACTTCTTTGAAAATAGTATCAAACTACATACGTTCCTTCAAAATGCGTCCGAGTGTACGAAACTGGGCGGCTATTTCATCGGGACTTGCTTTGATGGTGCGCGAATCTTCCAGGCGTTGGCGCGGCTGGAGACGGGCGACGAGAACACCGTATTAAGCGGCGGCAGTGGCGGCAGCGACCCCCAGAAAATGTGGTCGGTTCGTAAGAAGTATCATCAGACCGAATTTGAGCCTGACAGCAGTAGTATTGGGTATGAAATCGAGGTGTATCAAGATTCCATCAATAAGGCCACCCGCGAATACCTCGTGAATTTTGACTACTTGACACAACTCCTAGAGAATTATGGATTTGACCTCGTAACGCCGGAAGAAGCCGAGACGACGCTGATGTTTCCGATGCCGGATGGAACCGCAACATTTGACGGGTTGTTTCATCATATGGAGTTGGAATGTCAGACGAAGCAGCGCGGGGAGGAAGCGGGCGGTGGCGGCGGATGGAATCGCAGATGCCAACAGGAATATGGGTCTGCGTTATATATGACACCTGAAGAGAAACAAATCTCGTTCTATAACCGGTATTTCATATTCCGCAAGAACCGAAACATCAACGCCAAGCAACTGAAGAGTAGTTTCTTGAGTTATGCTGGATTACAAGAAGAACAAGACCGCGCCGCAGTGGCGGCATCGGGGGGCGATGAAGACGTCGCCGATATCGCTGCGCTGGAGAAGATCGCGAAAGCGTCACGTCCGACGGATGTCGCGTCCAAGCCCGCAATTGCCGCACATATTCTCGCGCAACGAGAGGCGGAAAAACAGATGGAGGCAATCACCAGTGATACAGGACGCAAAGCAGCGGCATCGTCCTCTGCGACGACATTGAAAATCAAACCAAAACCGAAACCTAAGAGCACGACCGTAAAGGCTGCGGCGAGCGCGGTGGCAGAAGAAGAGGTGTCATCCGCGCCCATTGCGCAAATCGAGAAAAAGATACAAAAACGAACAAAGAAGGCGGCGAAAATACCGGAAGACTCCGTCCCTGTGGCGGACGCCGCCCCCGCTGCCGCCGCCGCTGCCGCTCCCAAACGTCAAACCAAGAAGAAAACTGACTTATAAACATCTTCATAATACAATATACCTGATACTACTACATGTTTAAGAAATCGCCCAAGAATTGTTTTAAACCTGTATTACATTCATCTGCTCCTGTGGGCGCGGCCACAATCGATGATATACAAAACAAAACGTGCAATGGTCCGATTCTATCCTATTTTAATCATTTTTTATTACCGCAAGTAGACCTATTACGCGGAACAGATGGCGAATACATACCACTTGAAATGGCGGCGGCGGCGGCGACGGCGGCAGTGGACTCACAGGACCAGTACAACGACCGCGACCGCGACCGCGTGTATGTATCGTCATCTATATATTCGCATTTATGTGATATCAAAGAACAAATTGAAAAATATCAGACTGCGTGGGACAATATCAAGAAATTCACAAACCCGTATGAATATATCCATACAAATGTGGCTGGTAATAAAACCAATATAAGCAAACTACGACCCCTATCGCGTTCATTTTATAAAATGATTGAAATCCTGAAAAATAATAACATTCTTGCGCAATACAGCAATACGGTCGTCGCGCGACCTGATTATAAAATGGGAATCAATACATTCCATCTTGCGGAGGGTCCGGGTGGGTTTATCGAGGCTGTCTCGTATTTGCGCGGGTCGGATTATAAGCGCGTAGCTGCTTCTGCGGCGGCCGCTGCGTGTAATACAAATGGAAGCGGAGGCGGAACACCCGTCCAGATTCTGAAACGAAATACCGAACTCCACGATGAATATATGAAAGAACTAGAACATATGAAATTGACACGTCGTATATTTGACGGGACTAGCAACGGGACTGGCAATGACTATCCGACATATGGAAACGACCGGTATTATGGAATGACCCTTGTTAACGATGACCCTATATGCCCCGGATGGAAAAAGACCCGCGCATTCCTTGAAAATCATCCAAATGTAAGCATTGAGACGGGCGCGGATAAAACAGGCAACCTGATATCATTGGATAACTTTCATCATTGCGCGACGAAATACCGGAATAAAATGGATATCATCACCGCGGATGGCGGTTTCGACTTTTCGGTGGATTTCAATAATCAAGAAAATATGGCAACGCAACTTATTCTATGTGAAGTGTTTTACGCGCTTGCGATGCAAAAACAAGGCGGGTCATTTATCCTTAAAATATTTGACGTATTTCATAAACCAACTGTGGATATTCTGTATCTCTTGTGTTATTATTATAACAATGTAGTCATAATGAAACCGCATACGAGTCGTATTGCGAACTCTGAGAAATATGTCATCTGTCAAGGATTCAAAATTGCGGATTCCGGGAAAATCATAGAACAGTTCGCGAGACTGTTTTCGTCTCTCACGAGCCCACTGGCATCGATACTTCCACAGGAACACGACCTGTATTTCTTGAATAAGATAGAAGAAATGAACGCGATGGTTAGTTTTCAACAAATCGAAAATATAACATCCACATTGTCGATTATAACCAACCACCGGAACACGGAGAAACTGGAGCAATATAAGAAGACCAATATAAATAAGTGTATTGCGTGGTGCGAACATTACGACATTCCGTATCACGTCTATCACGCGGTGAATCAGTCAACGAATATATTTCTCTATAAGTCCGCGTCCTTGTCCGCGTCATTGTCCGCGTCCTCGTCATAAAACAGTCTAAATATATATTAGAATGTATGGTAATATAGTTCGCATGCAGAGCACATTACAATTTATCGCAGGCCAACTTAAGAAACCGAGAGAACGATTTGAGACGATTTTGGAGCCGCTCCAAGCACTGCTTCAAATCGGGTTTCTTGCGTTTTATCCGATTGGGAGCAAGTTGGCGATACACAACAATATTCTAACGATTCAGGCACCCGGGTATACACAACATATGCGGCGGTGGTATAATAACGACAAGAAGGAGGATGTGTTTTATTTATATAATGTGTTTTCTAGGTTCAATAAGTTCTATAAGACTGTCCTTGCGGGTGCGGGTGCGGGTGCTGCGGCAGGCGAAAACGCCGCATTATTCGCGCTATTGAACGAACTTGCGAAGACGGGCATCAATAATCTGACACGGACGTATAATCAAACCGATAAAATCCATATCCTTCATACACTCCAGATGTATAAAGGTATGCTGGATAATCCGGATTTGGCACGTCGTATCGCGAATCGACATGAGGGCGACGACGGTGACGCTGACGACACCGCCAACACCGCTGACGGTAAATTGCCTTCTAGGGTAAAGAGCCCGACGTCTTCGCCGCCATTGCGCCCGATGAATACGATGAGCGTCCCCATTGACAATCTCGTAGATACAAATGTTGACTTGATATTCGTGAAAATCACGGATTTGTATTCCCAGGAGGATTATACGATTATTTACTATACGCTTCAGAAAATCCAAAACGACCCACAGTATTATATGAATTACGTGGACGGGTTGAATAAAATCCTGGAGCCGGTGAATATTCGCATCAAAAAATGGATTGATGACAATATTGTGTTTTAGTATTTGCGTCGTGAAACACGGGTTTTGCGTTTTACACGACGTCGTTTTTTGGTGATAGGTTTACGGCCTCCGGCCTTGTGTTTTTTACGACTGCGAGGGTAACTGGGACTGGGACTGGGATGGTGACTGGGACTGGGACTGCTTCCTTCCGGTTGAGAATCCTTTCCGAAGTTAAAACTGTCCGACTCACGCGGTCTTCCAAGTTCTTCATCTGGTTGTAATAAATCCGATAATGTTTCTACAAGACCTATTAACATTTTATTACAATGATTATGATGAGTTAACCAATTATCAAGGTCGTGTAAATGACTACGAATCTCGACAATCTCATGTATAAAAAAGGGGAGGTACATGTTACGACCTAACAATAAATTCATAAATAACCCAAATTTCATCCGGGGGTTATATTCACCTGTTTCGCCTCTCTTTGAAAACCCGTATAAACAATCAATAAATCCAATAAATGTAAGTAAATCAAATACTTCTTTTACTTTCTCTTGCGGTTGGGTGAGTGTTTTCCAATGCTCTAATCGAGATGGCACCGCATCACAATATTCATTGAATTTGAGTTGGACGCTTTCACGCAACGCTTCTTCTTTTGTTTTCTCCGATCGCACTGATGGAGGAAAACACATATCTAACAATTTTAATTCATCTGGTTGACAATATTTGGAATACTTCTTGAACAACTTTTTTACATTAGCGAGGTCTTCCGGGCTAGTAAAACAAACCCTTCTTCCGAAATCGATGAATCGAACTGCTGTGCCATGATTATTTATCATAATATTTTTAAAATACATATCAACCGATACACAACCAGTCTTCAACAATATTGCCACTGCACCCTCACCAATGCTTGGTATATTAAATTTATGTAATGTGTTAGTTTCATTAAATGACTCAAACCCTTCCAGATATTCTATAAATGAAACATACAGTTGAAAGCCATTTGACCTAGCAGTTGAAAGTATCCAATTCAGAACGTTTAATGTTTGAATCAGTGAATATGGATTACTTTTTGGTATTAATGATTGAAATTCATCGCACGTCAATAAACACGAACCAAAGGCATCCGGAATAATAGCCGTATGCACCCCGGTGCCGCCACTTATGAGTTGTCTATACATTCGATGTTGTGTTTGAACTTCTTGTTGAGCCGTTTCAAGAGTAACGACCTCTTTTGAATAAAGCCCATTCACTCTGCCTGGCATCTCTCCGACAAATACAACTTTCATACATATGCGTGTCAACGGCATTCCACGACCTATATTACGCGGTCTAGACAATGCTTGGTCTTGCGTGAGTGGAGGTTTTCCTGTTTGACCAAGGGTTTGACTTTGTAAAAATATTCTTCCTCTATCAGACAATGAAAGTATTTCACAGACGAATATAAAAGAACCATTGGAATCTACTGATATACAAATAACATTTTTTAAATTATCGAATACAATACGTGAGTCGCTAACCGGGTCATCTATGATTGTTTCTTCTCCTGTTTCTGGGTTAACTACTACAATAATTGTGCCTCCGCGTTGGATTAAATGATTACGCATATCGAGTGCGGTCATATTAGGTATACTTACATATACTACATATAATAATTACTCCATCTCCAGCTTCACCCAACACGGAATATACGGCGCATTTGATAGTTCGCCTTTTATTCTACGAGAGAATTCCGGGAAGGGGATTTTGATTTTCGCGTCTTCGCCCGTCCGAATGAACTCGCTCAGTTTCTTGTATAACTCGCGAATCGCTGGATAGGATACATTCATCTGAAGTTCAGTGAGTCTATCGATAATCGGGCGCACTTGTTCACGACGTTGCTCTATTGTGCGCTCGGTCTGGATTGGGGGGACCGTATTCGCGGCTGCGGCGTCCGCGCCTTTCTTCTTTAAGTTCTTTTTCCAATGCTTTCCTTTGCCGTATCGTGTATGATTCGCGGGGGCGTCGGCGTCTTCGTCTGCGGCTTCGGCTGTGGCGTCGGCGGTATCGGAAGCCTGAATATGAATATCCACGAGGTCCTCCGGCACAAGAATAACTTCTTGGCGTAACTTGTCTTCAAACGCCGACGACTGCGCCGCGGTGGTATCATTTGTGTTCGTGGCATCTGCCGCCGACGCTAAACCAGCGCCTACGTCCATTGATATATTTGCGCCCATTTATTACTACTACAATATGATACAATAAAGTAGATGGTTTATACCTATTTTATTGCCGACTCTGGACGCCTAAAACACCACGTCAAATACGTCATTATACATTTTATCGCCTTTCTTGATTTCATTGACATCACGAAAAGTCTTACTCCGCATAAGGGGCACATTGGTTCGTATTTTCATGTTAAGATGAGGATTGGTTAGGACCTGAACGAGGATTTCGCGCCGGTTCGCATACTGCCGATTTTGAATGGCATAATATGTGTAGAAATTATAGAACGACATTGCGCGAATATGCGCGTTGGCGGTATCGGAAGCACCCGGGTCAGCCGTGGCGATGGTGTCGTGGAATCGGTTGAGCGCGTCTTCGCATAAGGCCAGCCCCGTGACGTCGGCCAGATTTTCGGGGAGCGAGAGATTGCCGTCGATGACAAACCCGTCTTTCTTGGAGATATCTTCATATTGGCGCCGGATATCGACGATTTTGCGTTCATAAGTCGCGATGTCGTCACGCGTCCACCAGTTTTTAATAATACCGCGGTGGTTGTATACCCGCGATGACACGTGAAGTGCGTGAGAGATTTCGTGGCCAAATGTAAAACCGACGGAGGCGAGGTCGTATTCATACCCGCGCCCGAATTGGACATTCATACTGTGCATATACGCAGTGGGTATATAAATACTGTTGGAATTCGGGGTATAATACGCGTTCACAATAAACGATTGATACCCGACGAGTTTCATCGTCCCCCAATTCATAACATCCAGGTCATTGGGTGTGAGGCCCGAGCCCGAGCAGTGATGCCGCGCAATATATTCCGTCCGTTGGACGCTTCGTTTGAGAAGATTGCCCCACGCATCCTTCGGGTCATATTCTAGGGTTGTCGGATCCGGCGCCGAGAGATTGGATTCCCCGACATTGATACGCAGGGTATTCAGTTTTTTAAGCGCACCCTTCTTGGTGACGGGCGACATCCACGTGTTCTCTTGGATACGGTGTTTAAAACATTCCAACATTGTATTCCCAATCTCTCGCACCTTCGCCACCATTTCTTCATTTTTATAGCGGCGTGTGAATTCCTCCGTCATTGTCTTCGGGAAAGCATACGCAAGCCCGATGATGGGGAAATATTCTCTCGGAAAGTGCGTATCCTTCCCGCGGATGAGCGTGTCATTGAAGTCCAGATAAATATCGCGCCACTTGTAGTGGAAACATATGAGTTGGCGCATATAAATGAAATACCAATAACTCTTCCATTTATCCGACGCCCATTCCTTTTTCAAGGTCGTCATAATGGATTTCAGATACCCGACTTGATTCGCGACGAAATACGGGGGGATTTTGGCATCGGGATACCCAATCCATTTCGCCATCTCTCGCCAATCGATATCGGTAAGGCATATGGCGTCGCGCGTAAGAATCCGGGTGGCGCCCCGAATATTATGCTGGTAATGCGGGGTTTTTAGCCGTCCGGCGTCCGTGTCGCAACCTACATCATCGTCGGTGTCATTGTTCTTCTTTTTCTTTTTCTTTTTATTAGGTTCCGAGAGATGCGGAGGTTTATCCGGATGCTTTGCGTGGTTATACATATTCGCATAACTCTCATCAAACCGAAGGTCGATATTATTCATATGCGCCATAATAAGACATTCAATGTCGTATACATCCTGCGCACGGATATTGTGGGTAATCTCATAATCGCGGCCGAGGCATTTCGTGAATACATTGTCAATAAATCGCATAAACGCGGCAGTAATAGTGCGCTTGTATTTGATATACTCGACGGTTTTGGTCTCTGGGCCGCCATCGCTGCCTTCGTCGTCGTTGCCGCCGCCGCCGGTCTGCGCCGCCGTGTCGTGGTCGTGCTGGCGAACCACGGATGTGCGACTTACATTCAAACGCACCCCGCGCATTTGTTTCTCAATAAGTGCGTCGTTTAAATAAAATCGGTAATCGTATAAAGAGAGTGACGGCCCGCCAATATGTGCGGATAATCTGCCGGCGGTGTATTCATCCGGGAACGCATTCCATACGACGGGAAGCGCCCACTTTATCATTTCGTTTTGGTTAAGGACGCCTAGGAATTTGTAGATATTATTTTCCTGGACGAGTTCATTATATAATTTACAAAACTCGGAAATGTGCCGAAGAATGGGTTCTGGATGTAAATCGCGGAACGATGCGAACATATTTTTCATTTGCCGCGCTGCCGGCGTGTTTGTTCGCGTATACTCGCGCACCATCGTAAGCACATTTTTATACATGTCATCCTGTATCAGTTTGAAGTTGTCTAAAGGACGAATATATTTCAGTTCTTTCGGAAGAGTCTTTGGGACTTCTTTCAACCATTTATCATTGGCCCATAGGTAGAAGTTGTTGGCGCGGAGTGCGTCGCCGTTCTTACGTGAGTGGCGGGTGCGGTGCGTCGTATCTCGGCGGCGGCGGCGGCGCGTTTTTGTGTTATTTGTCATTGTTTCACGAATGTATGTATATACGGCTATATATACGTGAGATAATCCGCCGCGCTGCTCCGCTGCGCTGCGCTCGGCTTCACTTCGTTACGCTAACATTTCAAATGCGGCCTCTTCACCGCCCTATTATACAAATTACAATCCGGTTTGAATATCTTACTCTTGATGAAGTAAGGCGCACCCATTGAGTCGCCATGATACTGACCGGCATTCCCCGCGGCAACACCATACGCCGACTTGAACGACGCGCCATTTTTCGTGATGGTATCCAGTTTCAGTCTCTCAAGACGCGTTCCCGCAGATACCGCCCCCTGGACGCCATATTTCGCATTATTCGGTTTGTGGATGACAGTTGTCCGGCATTTGGTGCGGTCGGCCGCGTCAGCGTAGATTCTCTCCGCATTGCCACAATTGGTAGAATAATATACCTGTGACCCCGTTTTGGAATCACTCGGATTCGCGGGGTCGCCATTGGGGAGGACATACTGGTTCGGCGCCCCCGACATCTTGGAAAAGGTCTGTTGCTGTTGATATGTCCGGCACCTCGCCTGGAGATAGGACGCAGAGTTGGTATGATACGCGCGGCTCACATTGGTATTCCCGCTACGAACAATCCTCTTCTTCGGGTTGAACGAGAGATTCTTCGTCTCATAGATACCCGTATTGATTTGATAAGACCCCGCCGCGCCGGGAACACCCACCTGTTTATAACCGGGATTCTGTACGATTTCATCGGGCATACATTCACGCAGGAAGGGGCGCGGGATATCTTCCACGACGTAGTTTTGCTTGGATGCCACACGTGTATCGCAACCACACGCGGTTCCTCTAAAGATAATACCGCCTGGGCGGTCAATAAACCCGATGGTAGGGCGGGATTTATTCGTGGAAGACGGCATTAAACTTTTGCGCCAATGCTTGATGGGGCGCGGTTTGAAGGTGCTGTGCTTGATAACATTCTTGGTTTGAGGAAACTCGCAGCATTTCGTATCGCGGCCGAAATCGTCCAGTGGGTTTCCTTCCGTAGACGGACCGTTCTCCGCAGGTCGGGTATAACCGGGAAATACGCTTCGGGTGGTGGATTCTTTGGTGGAACGGATTGCGACCCTCATTGTTCTAAAATTGAGAGGCCACGAAACAAAATTCTTACTCATTGATGTATTTTATATTATGTATGTATACATAACATAGACAAATAAACATAGACAAATAAATATATCACAGACAGACAAATATTATAACATAGACATTATACAACGAGAGAGAATGCTGGAATACATACAGTTTTACACGAAAAATCTCTCGAACTTCACGATTTTATTATTAATTGGCGTCGTCATCGCGATATTGGATATCACCATCCGGAATGTCGTCAAGGGAGTTTATCTAAATGTGCGCGAGAATATGCGGCGGCGGCACGGTGGCGGCGGCGATGGCCGTGAAGGAATGACGAATAAAGACAAAGCGAAGGACGCGAAGGACGCGAAGGACGGCGACGACGAAGGCGGCGGCGACGGTAGTTGCCCCAAGGATTGTAATGCGGTAGAAGCCCTGCGAACGAAGTTGACAGGTTTGATTGAAAACGCATCTAAACTACAGAAGGATATTCAAGAAAATAACGAAACCATCAAAGGGCAACACAAGACGATTGAGAATATGCAGAAAGGCATCCAGAAACTGATGGAAAAGAAGAAGTAATAATTATATATTACAATGTAAAGGCATTCTATCGGCACAGCGATGATATTTCACGGATTTATACACTCCGACGGCGACGACGCCCGCCCTGGTGTATTTAGGTCAACTGTATCGCAATTTGTAAATGACACTGATACGCACCCGATTATAAAATACCAAGCGTTTATTGTTGCCGGATTATTGGTCGTATCCGGATTGTTGATATTATTATTATTCAATGGCGAGAGAATATTCGCACACTCCTATTGGAGGCACCTCTTCATTCCACTATCGGATAATAATACGAATAAAATGACGGATGCGGCTATCTTTCGTCAAGCGGTGGAGGGAATGACGACGACGACGACGACGATGAAGGACGGTAAAACAACCACGAAAGACGGCAAGTTCGTCAGCGCGGACACAGACGCCGCAGAAAAGATAAAGAAGACACCGTGCGCCACCGACTGCGGTCAGTATATTGAATTAAAGGGTAAGATAAACGACTTAACCAAATATGTGAACGCAGTGAAAGACCAAAAAGATGACATCAAGCAAACGGCGAACAAGATAGAGGCATTAGGAAAACAAATTGAAGATTTGAATAAATCGCTTTCACCGGGAGGGCAATTGAATATAACGATATAGTCGGCACTAACGCCGACGCCATTATTTATTCTCATCATTAAGTAGTAACGTACGTATCTGAAACGAAAAACCCGAAATAAATGTCGTCATTGATAGGACCATCATATGACTACTGGAAAAGTATAAAACAACCCTCCGAGATGGGAATGTCGCCCGGGTTTTCTCTCGACGCACTCGCCAGTAATGTAGACGGTCTTCTCTCGTATGTCGAAGTTCTTATTTCAGGAACAGGTAATGCGAGTGTCACCGGTAAACCCCTCGGTAATAAATTCTTCTTGAAAACAACCGGAAAGTGTAGCGAGACGACGGCCGCGCAGTGGAAAAAAGAACGCGACGAGGATGAAGCGTGGGACAACGCCTATACAGAAGTCGGAAATAAAGAAGGCGCCAAGCAAATAACCGAGGATGAAGCCACGAAATTGAAAAATGCGCTGAACGACCAGAAGAAACAACGCGAAGAGCAACGCGCCAAAGATAAGAAAATCGTAGACCGATGGATTTATGTGAATAATATTCCAGACGGGTCCATTCCTTTCATCGCGAGTGGTGCGGATGGTCGCACATTTCAGGACCTACGTGGTCTTATTCCGGGCGCACTCGGGAATTTAGGCGCATTGAGCCCGGTTCAATTATTCAACGGTTTCACCGCAGGGACCTATCCGGATTGTGCTGAAATATCACTACAGACGGTGGATAATGATAATGTACGCCGGAGCGAGAAACGCCACGTGGCGCTTGTTGAAATGGTGGAAATGAACCCGTGCCAATTTCCCGGGAGGGTTAATCCCGCGTCGGGGAAATCGTGTCGTAATAGCGGCGAGGGGTTTAACGCGATGGGGTCGCATAAAGAAAAAAAAGTAGATATATATACACAGCAATATTCCATTGTTTCCGAAAACGGCGAATCGATTGGTATATACGAAATGGGCAGCCTAGCAGGGTCGTCTGGGGTCGCGTATCAAACTACGCATCGCAGTCCTTTAAGTTATAATACCAAATCGTCACCGATGACGACCACGAGATTACCGTTTGGGAAGTTTGAGCGCGGTGGCGGCGGTGTCGAGAAAGCAAATGCGCGAGACGTGATGGATGAACATAACGCAAATGTTGGGTCATTTTATAAAGAGCCCGTTTCGATGTCGGCGGAGGCGTCGGCGGCTCCGCCAATGGACTCGTCGCTATATGACGATTTGATACAGCGACTGTCGGCTTTAATGACCGCCCGCGATGGAACGGGGGAAGACAAGTCGGACATTAGTGGCGATACTTTATCGCAGACATACTATTATGGAATAACCGCGATTATGCTGTATTTGTTATATAGAACATTGTATCGTAAGAACCGAAAGTGAAAGTATGAATACACACGAGAGTATACGCGTGTATTCATAGAATTTATTTCATAGCCGCAGCCCGTAATGTCTGGTGACGATTGCGTCGCTTATGGTGACGATGCGTCTTGTTATTTTTCATATTCTGGACGTAGTGGTTTTTTCCACCACTGAATAGGGCATTTGATGTCGCGGGTGGAGCGCCGGGCATTTGCGCTGATGCTGGCACTTCTGGCACTTCTGGCACTTCTGGCACTTCTGGCACTTCTGGCACTTCTGGCACTGCTGGCACTTCTGGCACTGCTGGCACTTCTGGCACTTCTGGCACTTCCGACGCTGCTGGCACTGCTGGCACTGCTGACACGTCCGACGCTGGAACATTTACGGGTATTTCTGGAATACTTATAGATGAAGTATTTGAAGAAGAATCAGACGGGGTCAGTGATACTTCTTTCATCTCCGCCGCCGCTGCCGTCGCTGCCGACGACTCCGCTGCCGCCGACTCCGACTCCGACTCCGACTCTGACTCCGTGTCCGAGTCGTCCAACCCTAGACTCTCTACCGGAACTCCAATTTGGTCTGCGTGTTTTTTCAATGAAAGCTGTAACTGTGCGACCGAACCTTTAATCGCAAAAAAAGACGCAATCAATGTGGAAAACTCGCTAGTATCTGCGGGCACTTCCTTTTTCGCCGCCCTTAATCGTTTATTTTCTTCTCTTAATTGTTTACATTTATCGCGAAGAGACTGTATTTGTCCTGCTAACTGTTCAATGTTAATAACATTTTCTTCTTCATCATCACTGCTTTCATCGCTGCTTGCGACGCTACTGTCGGCGCTGCTTTCATCGCTACTGTCGGCGCTACTGTCGGCGCTCGTTGCGACGCTGCTTGCGACGTCTTTTGCGGGTTCACCCATTCCGAATGCGCCTTTTAGTTTATCCATCATAGACACATTATCAGCAGGCTCGGGCACAGCCGCAGGCACAGACGCAGGCTCGGGCACAGGCTCGGGCACAGGCTCGGGCACAGACGCAGGAGCAGGCACAGACGCAGGCACAGACGCAGATGGTTCAGGCACAGGCTCGGGCACAGGCTCGGGCACAGACGCAGGAGCAGGCACCGACGCAGGAGCAGGAGCAGGCGCATCGGATTCACCCGAAACCTCGGGTTCTGTTTTTTTACCTAAACCTATGGCACTTAACGCATTATCCACAAAAGACGGTTCCGCTGCGGCGGCATCGGCATCGACCTCCGCCTCCGCCTCGGTTTCGACCTCGGCATCTTTTTTCGGTTCTGAAAGAATCGGGTCATCCACTTTTACACTTTTATTGTCATTTTCACCGCCCATCCCTAAAAAACTTAATACACCACCCTGCCCCCCTTTCTGTTGTTGTCGTAAACCTCCAGCATATTGTTTTGTTATACTAGATACACTCGGCATAATAATTGTTATACTATTCTATTATAATATAGCAATTTTATATTATTCGCGCGTTGCTTTACAATCGGACGCGCTTATGGAGCTCAAGAGCAACGAGACCACCGGCAATCTGAGCGAGGATGTAAGGAACAACATCCGTCATCGGAATCTTTCCAGCAGCAGCCATCATTACAGTAACCGCAGAGTTGAAGTGACCGCCCGAGATGTGTCCGCCGAGCATAATTGCGATGGCTAAAGCCGCGCCGATGGCGATAGCATTACCAGTAGCGATAATGACATAAAGGAAAAAGACAGTTCCAAGGAACTCTACCAAATACTTATTCAACATTACGTAATGCGCGTGTTATACAATAATTTAATAAAAAAAGATTATCCTAAATCATTATTATACCTATACTATTTATCGTCCAGAAAGGAAGGAGTGATTCGCCCCCTTCTTGGCCGGCGCAACGCACCCACCCGAACGGCATCGACGAAGCGCGTCCTTTTGGACTTGAAGAACCGGGCTTTTGAATGTCAGCGTATCGCCTAAAGGTGCGCGTGTAGAACTTATTCCGATGGAATGAATGCGGCGAGATTGGATATATGACGATGAATCCGTGGAATTATATATTTTCGTCTTTTTATTCAGGATTGCGTTGTATTTGACGTCATCTGCGCCAACCGCGCCGGCCGTGCGTAAATAGGATGCGCGACTCATCGAGAATAAGGTATCGCCCGCAGATGGGCTAAATTGCTCTGGCATATTAATGGTGCGGTGGGGCTGTGTCATAATTGCGATGGGGTGGGTATTGTACGTATATTAGTATATTATGATATATTATTGTCATTTCAATGTCATAATACGCTCGGCTTCGCTCGGCTTCGCTCGGCTTCGCTCGGCTTCGCTCGGCTTCGCTATCTCCGAATCGCGCGAATAGCCGACTGGGCCGCATTGTTAGCTCCACCAAACCCGGCATCATTGTAGTTTCGGTTCATCGCCATCTGCTTGCGAAAACGCGTGTAATCAGAGCCATCATAGACGAATTTGGTATTACAAGTGGCCGATGGGACGCCGGTGCTGTCGGCGTTGGCGTGGACCCCACCCGCTAAACCGCGCCATCCTGAAGCGATACTTTGTTTCACGCTAGTCACCTGGTTTGAGCCACCTGATGTATAATTTTGGCGGGAAAAATAGTCGCCGGCGTTATTCACGACGCGGAATGGGGTTGCGGCGGGCGCACGACCGCCCCATTTCTCACTGGCAGCTGACCCGTTCCACGCTTTGCGAAGAGTGAAACGAACGGTCTCTAGTTCTGAGCTGCCTTTCAGCGTTCCATTTGAAACAGGATGAGGGGAAACACCCTTCAAACCACCTCCTAAAGTCATATTCATTGGATTTATATATTACTTATAATATTATAATCGTAAAAGTAATATTGTTGTAGCTAGTGCGAACGAATGCTAAAGTATATTCATTCAGCTAACGCCTTTCGGGGAAGCGATTGTCAAGAACGCGATTGACGCCCCACGTAGCAGCGCCACCGATAATACCGCCGGCAACAGCTCTCCCGACAAATATGGCGCCGGCCACGACAATCGGGGCGATTTTGGCATCGGGGGCGGTGGTGGCAAACGACAATGACGATGACGAAGACTCCATTTGATTATGTGTTATAAATAAACAAATAGATAAAAATAGTTGTATTTTATTACGACCGTATAAATCGTCATATAACTTGACGACGATTGTCCTAGGAATTGGAGCGGAATGCGGAGGCGAGCAACGCGAGACGCAGCGTGGAGCAACAATTAAGTCATAATCCTCGGCGCCACATTCATCGTCGCCAGCTCCTGAAACAGCAACTTACACGCATACGGTATTTGGACCAGCGCGAAATCTGCTCGATTGTCGCATGTTTTACAGAAGTGAATACTTCGCTCATCATTATACGACGCAATAATACCGCACTTGCGACATACGTGGACTTCGTATTTATCCGAGCAGTCATACATTCGCCCCCTAGTGAAGCGCGATGCGCCGTGCCCCACCATCGCATCACGCTCCATCTCTCCGAATCGCAACCCACCATCACGACTACGACCTTCCGCCGGCTGGTGCGTAAAGTTCACCATCGGTCCAATCGAGCGACTATGCTGCTTGTCGGCCACCATATGTTTCAGACGCTGGTAAAACACCGGACCAATGAACACATCCGACTTGATTTGTTCGCCAGTGAGTCCGTTGTATAAGATTTCATTTCCGTTCATTTCAAATCCGACCTTCAGGAGTTCCTTGCTGATATCCTTAATATCGTATTCACCAAACGATGTTCCGTCACCGAACAACCCGAGATTCACGAGCACCTTTCCTAGGAGGGTCTCTTTCAATTGCCCGATGGTCATACGGGACGGAATGGCGTGAGGATTGATAATAATATCGGGGCGAATACCGTCCTTCGTAAAGGGCATATCGCGCTCGGGAATGATGTTTCCGATGGTACCCTTCTGCCCCATTCGGCTACTCACTTTATCACCAATCACCGGTTTGCGAAATGCGCGGATGCGGACTTTACAGAAGCAGTATCCTTCACCATTGCTGTCAATATAACTCTTGTCGACATAACACTCCTCGGATGTGTGATATACACGACTGATGTCTTCATATTTCACGATTTTAGTGGGGTCGTTCCGGTTGTCCTTGATAGGAATCACCTTCCCCATAATAATATCGCGGTTCTCGATAAACGTATTCACTGGCATAACACCGCGTTGATTCAACTTGTCGTAATTTCCGAACTTCATCCCCTTCGTCTTGGATGTGTCGGGGTGGCATCGGATTTCCTCGTCGCCGTTGATTTTTTTGTCCTCGTCCTTTTCCGTATGATAAATCGTGGCGGAGAACATCCCGCGGTCGATGGCGCCTTGATTGACGAGCACGGAGTCTTCCTGATTGTAGCCGGTATACGACATAATCGCGACGATGAGGGGGGCGCCGGAGGGGATTTCCGCAAGTTGAATCATCTGCATGAGGCGGGTATCCACGAGGGGGCGGTGCGGGTAGGTGAGGACATACGCGGTCTTGTCCATACGGCGCTGGTAATTCGTGACGTAGATGCCGATGGCTTGTTTTCCCATCGCGCAGTTTGAACTCGCGAACCCGTCGCCCGCAATAAACGAGTGGTTCTCACTGGCGACTTCAATATCAGATATGAGACGGTTGGATACTGGGATGATGCTGTGGACCTCGACGAAATTAATATTCCAATCGTAAAACGTCGTGTCAAACACTCCCACCAGTAATTCTGGGTCCTCCATCATTTCTTTCACAGTTTTCCACCCCGCATTGGTTGAGAACCGATGGTCTTCCGTCGCAATGATTTCGCGACCAGAGATAGTGGTAATCTTGTATACTGGTTGCGTGTTTTCTTGGATGAAATGATTGACGACCTTTGTCTTGCTGACTTCAAATGATGTCGGGTGATACGTCATCACTTCGTCGCCTACTTTGACATCTTTGATGGGTATACGCCGGCCGTCACTCATCAGCACAGTTTCGTTAATATCCAAACACTGATACGTATTCCTAGGAGCCTGATTGTGCTCTGGGAACGGAATACACGACGCCAAAATCCCGAAAATAGTACTCGGATGAATCTCGCAATGTGAATACTTGTAAATATAGGGGGATGTCGCCAGGTCCCTCTCATTACGCGACAAATGCTTCGGGCGCATCGCAATCATACTGAACCCCTGTTCGTCTGGGTCAATATATTCAATCACGGCGTGGCTCGGGGCGGATGTCGTGTCGTCACCCGCGCCCGATAATGAAGAGCAAGCAATGTGTGTCAACAAGTCGTCCCAACATAAGTCCTTCGCCGCCACCCGGTCTATCATTTCCCGCGTGATAAAGAGGTCGTTCGTATCCTGATTCACCAACAACAGTGGGCGCATCATCCGTCCCGCATCATTACAAATCCGGATTTCCGCATTCGGGTAGTCAAACACAACGGATGTATATATATTAATAACTCCGCGCCATTTCATCAACTTGAACTCGCGATACAAACGCACCGGGTCGCGCGTAATTCCCAGCCAAATTCCGTTGACGAATACCTTCACCTGGCGATAGGTGTCGCGCGGCGTCAGTGTTTCCAGACGCTCAATATATTCATCAATATACGCGTGAAGCGATGCCGGATTACTATGAATGGTCACGTGACTCAAATAACTGATATTCTTTACAACACCGATACTCCCGCCTTCCGGCGTCTCCGCTGGACAAAGGAACCCCCATGACGTATTGTGTAACTTACGCGGCGGCACGAGTTTGCCACTCTTGTCAATCGGTGTATTGATACGGCGGAGATGACTCAAACTGGACGAATAGGTCAAACGATTCAGCACCTGCGCCACACCGACCTTATTGCTCGTCATACTCTTAATCCCGAAATCACCCGTGGATAACGCGCGCTTCAACCCGTTTTCAATAGTCGTCGATTTGATGATTTTATACATATTCGTGTCATTTACGATATTGAGGTAATCCTCCGTCGACCGCCAAGAACCCGTATTGATTTCGCGGACGACCTGTTTTGACATATCCTTGACAAGTTTGTTGAAATAATTCCGGAAGAGGTTATTCAGAAGTGCGCCGGTGAGGTCAACGCGCTTATTCAAATACGAATCGCGGTCATCCTGTTTGTTGATTTCAAAGAATGCGCGGAGTAGCTTGTTCGCCATATAACCGAGGAAGAATAACCGTTGTGTCGCGGTATTACAGTGAGGGAATAGGTCGCTGTGAAGGACCTCGTGTGCGAATTCGCGCTTCTTCATCGCGCCGGTTTCTTTATCCATATTGATGGGCGTAAATATGACCTGGGATGTAAAATATTTGACTGCGTCTTCCTGTGTCATAATACCATTGGCGTCAATAATGGACGCCTGGAGTGCTTCCTTGAGTCTATCGGTTAATTCTGCGCCATTGCCTTCGCCATTTCCTTCGCCGTCGACGGCCTCGCCGCCGCCGCCGACATTAAGCACGATATACTCGCAAATCTCGCGGTCCGATAAGACGCCAAGTGCGCGAAACACGACGAATAATGGAATAGGCTGCTTCATTCGGGGAATTTGGATGACGAGGGGGTGTCCGAACCCGTTTTGCTTTGTCATCACCATCATATTGATTTGTTTCGGTGAAATACATTTGGAATCGGGGATGGACTTGATTTCCGCGACATAGAGCCACTTGTTGTTGTTTTTGGCGACATTGTAGCAGAGGACTTTGTTTTCCGCTGCGCGCTCCTGTCCTAGCACGGTTTTTTCGCTTCCATTGATGATGAAATACCCGCCAGCATCATAGGGGCATTCGCCGGTGACATTATGGTCCAGATGCTTGTGTTGGGTCAACACGCAAATACACGATTTCAACATAATCGGCAGTTTTCCGATTTGGATTTGGTTGAAGACCTTGTGATGTATCGTAATTTGGTCGCTGTCAGGCGCCGTTCCGCGCACAATATACTTCACCCTCATATCCACCGTCATCATTGACGCGTATGTGAAATTGCGAAGTCGAGCTTCTTGTGGAAAGAGGATTTTGGTTGCGCCGGTATTTTCGTGAATTTGCGGACGGGACAAATACAAATTCGCAAACGTCACTTCTATTTCCAGGCGGTGTTTGTGGGTGACTCTGTCATAATCTTGGTCGGATGCGATTCTCACTGGATTGAACATGTCAACTGTTCGCTTCAATTGGACGTTCACCATATCATTATAGGACTCAATCTGGTGACGCACCAATTGGTCGAGATGTTTTCCTTCAAAATAAGAGCCGATAATCATCCACGGTTCTTCAATATAACTTCCGAGGCGGCTTTGTATTTTGTCTTGAAGCGACGCGGTGGCGGTGGCGATGGCGTCGGCGGTGGCGTCGGCGTCGGCGTATCGCGGATTCATCCGTTCGTATGTCTGAATCATTGTTTCTTCGTCGTTATTGTTAGTCTCCTCCTCCTCCTTCGTCATATTCGTCGCCGTGGCGTGGTGTGCTTCTTCGGGTTCGGGCACCGCCTCTGATAATTTTTGTTTGCGGATAAGTCTTGGCGGCATATTTGTGAATAACAATAATGAAATGAAATGAAATGAAATGAATGAATTGACCCTGATTGTTGTATTTCAGGATAAACTATAATGTATCTTCAATTTATTTTTATGTTCTTTTCAAATGATATCTTCTTATTCACGAGTTATGAAATTGATATAAACCTTTAATGGGTTATTCTATACCCCGACATTACCCTGTGATTTTGATAAATGGTTAACACTCAGCGCAATAACGATGAACCTCCGCGAAAAAGACGTCGTTGGTATTATAAAAATCCACATAAACTAATAAATGAATCGAATCCACCGCCGAATCCTAATCCCCCGCCACCGCCGTCGCGCCAAGATACACTGAAACATCGTGAAAATGACCGTATTGAAAATGAAAAACAAGTATCAAATATGGAGCAACAAATCCACAACTATTTTCATAAATCCAAGACACCTTATTCATTTATCGATGAAACCGGTATTTATAAATTTACGCATCCGGTCCAGGTCCCGGTCCAGGCGCCGAATCCATTTATGAATACGACATTTACGCCGTTTATTCCCACAAATACCCAGCAACTCTCATTGTTTTCAGGCACACCAAACGTATGGGCATCTATTTTTCCGGTTCAGAATAACGCGCCTGTCGCACCCATCGCGCCTGTCGCACCCGTCGTGCGTGAAATGATAGAAATTCGCGAAAATATACAGCATATCGACGACCTCATCGCGCTATGTGATAAATATCCATTGTCTGAAACCAAAACATACAATATCAATATGTCGGCGATTCACGCGATACGTGAACCTTTGTGCGATTTATCGAATATGATTGGAATGGATACACTCAAACAAACAATTGTAGACCAGATTCTGTATTATTTACAAGGGCTTCATATTCCAGAGACGGCGACTGCGGCGACTGCGGCGACTGCGGCGACTGCGGCGGCGGCGGCTGCGAGTGCGACCGGTCCGCGACTAGAACATCCACCTATATTTAATCCATTTGCGGCCGCATATCAAGCGTCGGATGTGGCTCCATTTGATTTTAAAACATTAAACCAGCGTATATCTGAAAGTATGAAAAAAAATCCATTTTCGGACGACGGAAGCGGCAGCAGTGGCAGCAGTGGCAGTGGCATCAGTGGCGGAAGCGGTGGCAGCGGCGGTGGCGGGTTTGCGGCACCCACAAAGGGGGATTTTATGCATACGGTTATCTATGGGCCACCTGGTTCAGGCAAGACCGAAGTCGCGAAAATCATCGGGCGGATTTTCAGCAATCTAGGGATTTTAAACAAGAAAATCTTCAAAAAAGTCAGCAGGAACGACCTCGTTGCGGGATATTTAGGGCAAACCGCAATCAAAACGAAGGATATGATTAAGGCATCGCTTGGCGGAGTATTGTTTATTGACGAGGCATATTCACTCGGCAATTCCGAGAAACGCGACAGTTTTGCGAAAGAGTGCGTGGATACCCTGTGCGAGGCATTGAGCGAACATAAGCACAATTGGATGGTGATTATTGCTGGGTATGAGAAGGAACTCAATGATTGTTTTTTCGCATTAAACGAAGGATTGAATTCGCGATTCACGTGGCGGTTTAAACTCGACGGATATAAACCGGGGGAACTGAAGTCAATCTATGAAAAACAGGTGCGGGATTATGGATGGACGATAGCCGCGACAGCGGCGGCGACGGCGACAACGACAGCTGCAGCGACAGCGACAGCGACGGCGACAACGACAGCTGCAGCGACAGCGGCGGCACTCTCCGAGTCGTGGTTTGCGTCACGAATCGATTATTTCACGACATACGGCCGTGATATGGAAACATTATTTACGAAAACGAAAATCGCGCATAGTCGCCGGGTGTTCTGTCTGCCACTGTCCGAGAAAAAAATAGTGACATTGGCAGATTTAGACAGTGGATTCAAGCTGTTTATCGAAAATCCGGAAGTAAAGAACCGGAAAGAGGGGGGGCAAGGGTCGTATATGAAGACGTTATATTTGTAAATAAAAACACTAGTAGTATCTTATAAGTTATATATAAGATATTACACGATTCAGTAATAATGAGCGGTGAAAGGAAAAGTATAGTTATAAATGCTAATTCATTACTGGGTAGTGGCGGTGGCGGTGCCAGACGGCATACGAAGCGCAGTAGTAGTAATGGAGAGCGGAAATTACGACCGAGTTCAATCGTCCAACCTAGCACACTTAAGAAAACACTGCTTGAGAGAATTAAACAGCACCAGCGAACGAGAGAACGCGCGCGCGAACACGTGGACGATGAACCCATCCAAGAATCGCAGCCATCATCGGGCAGCGGCGGCGGCGGCGGCGGCGGCGGCGGCGGCGACGACACTACATTCTCTCAATCGATGGATTTTCTTAGGAAACTCGCACTGAAACGCAGGCATCAGCAGCAGACACAGAAACATCGCGGCGAAGGGCGTGGCCTCCCTGAAGCCAAAACACCCGAGGCCAAAATGTTGAATCAAGTCGCTGAAACATTACACAATGGTGAAATTCTGACAAACACGGGATTGCTTGGTTTGCCGGTCGTTCAGACACTTCTTACGCATAATACCGGACCCGCCCCCGCTGTCGTGTCGTCGCCGATGGTTTCCCTTGGTCCAATGCCGATGCCGATGCCGATGATGTCGCCGCAGATGCCGATGACGTCGCAGCAGATGCCGCAAGAGACACCGATTCCGAAAATATCAGAATTGGCCGAAATGTATAATAATACGATTGCGGGTGCCGCTGCGATAGATACACCACCACCCGAGTCGACTGGTCCGCCATTACATATCCCAACTAAACTAGAAGACTTTCTGCCATCTATTTTCCTGAAAGATGAACCCCCTCACGGGTGTCTTAAAAATGGAAAGAAACCTACATTTCGTGAATGGGCTACGAAAATGTTGGGGGGCGGCGGTGAGCCAGCGACACCGTCGCCCCATAACGAATCCACGGGGTTAATAAGCGGTAGTGGTAGCGGCAGTGGCAGTGGAGACGGAGATATTCACCCCGACCAAGTAGCGGGTATGCGAGTGAAAATCCGCAAAACAAAGAAGAAAAGTTATCGTATCGGAAAACACGATGACGTTGTCGGTGTGTTATTGAAAAATAAACAAACACAGCGACATATTCAGACCCAACACCTTACATTAAAACAGAAAACCATTGGTGAAATCCGGAAATATTTATACGACCATCAATTACTTAAGGTCGGCTCAAATGCGCCCCCAGATGTATTGCGTAGAATGTATGAGGACGCTATTATGACAGGTGATGTAAAAAATACGAATAATGACGTATTGTTACACAATTTTATGTCGGGGGGCGGCGGTGAGTAACGCGCTCGCGGCTAGCAATGCGTACATATATACAGAGTATTTTCCGGCATCGCGTGTGTATCACTATTCCGGTTTCCAGGAAACAAAATATCTTGAATCGTTCGTCCGTGGATATGAAACTTCCGCGCCTTCTTCAATAGAATCGGCAAGTCCCGCTCTTGTCGCGTACGAATCAAGTCATCATAAATATGTTGTATTACGTAGTCCACGAGATATTCTTCCAAACGACAAAAGCCCGGATCACGGCGACCAATATTTCCAATACGACACGTGTCCGTGCCAGCGTCATCCGTTTCGCCCCCGCGATTGATATTTCGGTCGTTTGAATTATAATAATCATTGATACGTATCGGGATATTAAACTTGTAATTCCAAAATGCGTCACACGAGATACGCACATCCAATGTAATCATTGAAATGTTATTTCGTTGAAATGCTTCCATTTTATTGTTTGTGGTGTCAATACATAACTACAATGGATGCGCTTTAAGCCGTTATCCGTCGTGTATTGGCGTGCGTGCGTGCGCCGCTGGCCAGGGCGAAACAATATAAACCCAAATCGTTATTATTTATTAAGACATCAAATATATTATGGACATTTGTATACGTGACCTGAATACACGCGAATGGACTTCATCTGTTCGTCCTGCGATGCGCGATACCTACGCGCAATATAAAGAACGCCCACATTATTACCGAGAAACGCCATATCTTACACCGGAATATATTGTCTACCGCCCAGACAATAACCCATATTTGCCGACGTATATTGCGCGGGTTGAGGACATTCCGGCGCTAAATGACGGGACTGGAATCGGCGCGGGAATCGGCGTAGGTCAGCGAAATAACCTGGCGAATAATATTACTATAACGACCGCGATTAACGAGCGAATGGAGTCTATTGGGCGCGCAATACCGATTATGGACTTCGCCGATATTTCGGTGTTTATAACTGACCAAGCAGTGGTGGGTGCCACCGGCCGCGCGAATTGGTTTCCCGCGCGGTCGTATCAGGCGTGGGCCTATCGCGATTTTATGTATGACACTCATCGCAGTATCCGAAAATCGTACATGTCGCGTGGGACATTTCACATCGCACCATATGCCGGTGATGATAGAATAATCTTCCCGAATCAAATTGTTACAATTCCCATCGCGGGTATCGATTCCAATATCGTGTTTACGATTGGGAGGAATGAAAACGGTAGTGTGAATTTCGATAGAAATGACGCCATTGGGTCCAGTTCGCGTATCTGCGACAATGAATATGCGCGGGCGGGATATCTCGGGTTTTATACACGAATTACGATGGACCCGGGGATGTTTGTGATACCAGCGGCGGCGGCGGCGGCATCGGGAGCCGGAGCAGACCCAATGCTTCTTTCGACCGCGCATCTATCGGCACTTGAAGAAACAGACGATGCGGAACATCAGTGTATATTGTGTGTTCAGTATCGTGTCAATGCGCGGTTCTCGCCGTGCGAACACCAGGTTTGTTGTTCTTCGTGTTATTCTCAATTATTAAAAAACGAGTGCCCGGTATGCCGTGCGGTGATTACGCGGGTGATGAATGTATAATAAAGGCATAATGTGAGAGATATACAACGAACGAACGATACGTTCTTTAATAAGTAACGAGAGGCGATGGCACTTATTAAAGAGTATTTTGCACTTACGGATAAATATACGGCGGAATATGGCGCGAATACGGTCGTCCTCCTTCAGGTCGGCGCATTCTTCGAAGTCTACGGACAAATAATTACTCCGGCCGCGGGGGGCGGCGGCGGTGGCGGCATTATATGTTCTGGAAGCCGTATCGACGATTTCTGCGTGATTTGTGAACTCGCAAAAGCAAATAAAATACCTGGATTCGTTATGGCGGGGTTTCGTGATTATGGACTGGATAAGTATTTGAAGAAATTACAGGACGCTGGGTATACTGCGGTGGTCTATGTCCAGGATGGCATAAAAATCCCGCCGGTGCGGGTATTACAGGGGATTTATTCGCCTGGAACATATTTTTCTACAGAGATTGCGGCGGGGGGTGGTGGTGGTGGTGCGGCCGCACTGTCAAATAACATCGCGTGTATATGGATTGAGAAAATCTCTCGGACACTCGGCGGCGGGGGCGGCGGGACGCTCATTATGGGAATGACAAATATTGATATTTATACAGGACGCGCAACCATCTTTGAAACCGAGAATAAGGACTCGCATAATCCAACCACATATGATGAAGTCGAGAGATTTATTGCGTCATATATTCCTTCTGAGGTTATTATAATCTCCAATCTCTCGGCGAGAGAAGTAGAAGACGTCATTCATTATACAAATATCCAGGCGAAGATGATTCACCGCGTAGCGGCCACGGGGGGCGCGGGTGCGGGCGCGGGTGCGGGCGCGGGTGCGGGCGTAAAAGCCGAGAGATGCGCGAAACAAGTATACCAAATGGAAGTACTCGCCACATTTTATCCAGATGGCCGCGCCAAATCTCTCGAACAATCATTTATGAACTACTCCATCGCCACACAATCTCTTGTTTATTTATTGAATTTCATCTACGAGCATAATCCGAGCCTGGTTTCCAAGATTCAAGAGCCGGTATTTGAGAATATGTCCGAGAGATTAATCCTTGCGAATCATTCGTTGCGACAGTTGAATATACTAGACGACGGGAATTCGGGCGGTGGCGGCGGCACTCGCTTGAGCTCTGTGTTGTCACTACTCAATCATACGGTCACTCCGATGGGGTCTCGTGCGTATAAGTATACGCTATTACACCCCACTTTCTGCGCGGAAAACTTGGAGCAGGATTACGCGATAACGGCGCATATACTATCTCTCGGCGCGGCGGTGGCGGCGGGCACGGAGCCTGGCCTGGATACTACGACTCTTCGCGAGAGATTATCCTATATGAAGGATATTGAGAAACTACACCGACATATTATTCTAAAGAAGATTACGCCCTATCACGTGTATTGTTTATTCCATAATCTCCGTCATATCCGTGAATTGTATACGGCGTGTTCGAGAGATTCGGAGGTTGCGCAGTATCTCTCAGAGAGAATTCATATCCGAAACGACGTGGTCGGGAAAAGCACACTGTTGCTTGATATGTTCGAGAAGACATTACATATGGACGTGTGCCGTGATATTACAGATACTCTCTTTGAAACCAATATTATTCAGTCCGGGATATCTGCTGAATTGGATAAACTCACGGATGAGTATCGGGTGACCCAGAAATCTCTCGACGAAGTTCAACGGGTACTAAATGAGTTGATTCAATCGGGCGAGAAACCCGCGGGTGGCGCGAGCGCAGGCGCAGATTACGTCAAACTCCACGAAACCGATAAAATGGGGATTTCATTCCAGGCGACGAAGCGCCGCACCAAAATTCTCGAAGACCGGATTAAGAAATTACCAGCGGGCGGCGGGAAGGTGATTTCTATTTCATTGGGCGATGGCGATGGCGGCGATGGCGTCCTTATGTTCGACACATCCGGTATCACGTGTCCCGCCGCATCTGGCAGCAACAATACCATCCATAGTCAGCAAATCTATGAATTATGCGCCGCAGTCGTTTCATTACGCGTGAAAATATCGGATATGGTCGCCGCCCTCTATTACCAATTCATAGGTTCATTACACGAATACTACCACGATTTCGAAAATATGATAGAGTTTGTAAGTGCGGTGGATATGATACAGAATAGGTGTCACGTTGCGCGGAAGTATCGGTATTGCCGACCGACCACAAGCACGGACGCAGGCGTGGGATGCGGCGAGGCGGCGTCATTTGTCCGCGCAACCGGGCTTCGACACTGCCTCATCGAGAGAATCAATGAAGATGAATGTTATGTCACCAATGATGTGGAGTTATCGGGCAGTGGCATTCTCCTCTACGGCACAAACGCAGTGGGCAAAACCAGTCTCATCCGCGCGATTGGTGTCGCGGTCATTATGGCTCAAGCGGGGTTTTATGTCCCGGCCAGCGGGTTCGTATACCGACCATACCGCGCGATAATGACACGGATTCTCGGTAATGATAATTTATTTAAGGGTCTCTCGACATTCGTCGTTGAAATGTCGGAGCTCCGTGTCATCCTGCGAATGGCCGATGTGAACACACTCGTGCTAGGCGACGAGTTATGCTCTGGAACCGAGATGGACTCCGCGATTAGTATTTTCGTCGCCGGTTTACAGCACCTTTACCGCGCCGGCGCATCCTTTATTTTCGCAACACATCTCCACGAAATCGCGGGGTATAGCGAACTCCGAGAGATGGCCCCGCGCCTCCGACTCGCGCATATGCGCGTATTCTACGATAAGTCACGCGACACGTTGGTGTATGACCGGAAACTCCAGGACGGCGCAGGCGAAAGTATGTATGGCCTGGAAGTGTGTAAATCGCTTCACCTGCCGGGTGATTTTCTGGAAAATGCGAATACGATTCGAGTGAAATACCGCGGGGTTAGCGCGAAAACGCCGACGGCGAGTATATTGGATGACGCAACGCCGTCTCGGTATAATGCGGCGAAGTTGCGGCGGTTATGCGAATTGTGCGAGAAAGCACGCGGGACGGAAGTCCACCATCTCCAGCATCAGGAGAGCGCGGATGCGGACAACTTCATCGGGCATATTCATAAGAACCATCCGGCGAACTTGGCGTCGGTTTGTGAAGACTGTCACCGAGAGATTCATACAACGGGGGCGGAACACGTGAAAGTGACGACGGGGAAGGGGGTGCGGATTGTGGCGAAGCCGAAGGCGGTCCCTAAGTAACAGCCTTATTATCTATACGTAATGTAATTGGGTTCAACACACGCATCAATCAATCGAGCAATCAATGGACCGAGTATCAAATGCCCTTACGGCAATCAAAGATGCGGGTTCGTCGGGTGCGAGTAGTGTAGGCGGGTTCTTTTCGTCAACAGCGGAGAGCGGCGTCTCGGCATTTAAAGGCACAACTTTAGGCGAGTCATTTTTTAAGAATATAGGCGCGATTTTCATTGCGGTGATGATTTTACTGGGAGGAGTATTATATATTGAATTCGGGAGCGGTAGCAGCGGAGCCGGAGTCGGAGTCGGAGTCGGAGCCGCGGGAAGCGCGGAAGCAGGCGTCGTTGAGAAGAAAGTATATATTGAGCCCAATACCGGCCGAACTCTCCCCACCGACGTCCCGTGGACCGTCCCCGCAATCAGTATGCAGAATGAATTGCGGGAGGCATTCGGGACGGCGTATACGGAAAACGAATTAGAGAAAATCCATACCAAGTGTAGCGATTCCTTTTGTGTGATGAACCAGAAATCCCCGGAAGAAATGGAGCGGGCGTGTAATTCCATAACCACACGCCAAATGTGCGGGACGAAATGTTGCTGTGGATGGACGAAATATACCGGGTTTGAAGGCGATAATGACCCGACGGTCGTTATGAATACGGCGGAGGCGAATGTCGCGGACCCTAGCGGCAGATCGGATGGCGCGAAAATCCCCGGAAAATGCGTGGCGGGGAATGCGAAGCGGCCGTTTGATATGAAAGACGCCAATAACAATGAGCGTGATGTCGCATACTATTATTATTTAGGAGAGTGTGTTGGTGGGCGCGGGTGTATGAAACGAGGCGCGGTTCGGGGGTAGGTAGATGCGCCGCGCACGCGCGCAATATTTTGTTTTGGTAATGTATAATAATGAATCCAACCGGTCAATCCTCGCAGCAGCAGCAGCAGCAGCAGCAGTCGCAGAGTGGCGGGTGGCAGCCGAAGCCGTCGCCGAAGTCGTCACCGTCGCCGTCACGAACGGCGACGCGTAAAGGACGCCCACATATCGCATCGTTACTCAACGGACAAAACCCGGCGCAACTCCATAAGATTATGTCGCTCTTTCAATAAAAATTGATATATAAAAACAATGTATTATCATATATCAATACATCGTTCATACATCGTCCGCCACCAATGATTATCCCCGTCAAATGTTTCACCTGCGGCAAAGTTCTCGCCGACAAATACCGTTACTATTTAGCAGAAGTGCGTAAAATAAAGCTTTCGCGTGACCTCGATGTTGACAAGGTAATCTACCTCACCGCGGAATATATCGACAAGACGCCGGAAGGCGAAGTTATGGACGCACTTGGACTTACGAAGATGTGTTGCCGCCGTCATATGCTCACCCATGTGGATATTATTTAGTCGCCGACCGCCGACCGCCGACCGCCGACCGCTTATTTTTCTATCTATATATAGAATAAATGGCAAGTAAAAAGAATCATACACGTCGTAAAAGGTCGTCGTCGTCGTCGTCGTCGTCTTCTAAGCGTCGACGCCACTGTAAAGGCGGGCGTAAATCCAAACGGACCGAAAAAAAACACAATAAATGGTTCCAGAGAGGATGCCAATCCGGAGGGGGTAGTGTTACGGGTGGTTGGCCTTGGGGTCCTAGCGATGTTCATCCGCAAACGTCAGGGAGTGCCTCTTCGGGTGTTCCTCAATCCATTAACGGAAATCATTACTCACTGAATACCACGACAATGGCGCCACCGCAAAGCAGCAACCATCTCGTAGAGAAAGGGCAATTCGGTGGAACCAAAAAGAACAGTCGAGGTCGTCGTCGCCCCCGTCACCGCCGTTTCATCGGAGAACAACGCGGCGGAATGGCCGCATATTTACCTGAAGTCGCTAATATCGGTCTCCGCCATATAATAGGAATGCCCGCAAGTGCGATGAATACATTACAGGGTGCTTCCACTGCGTTCCGCTCTTCCGACCCGACAATTCAACCCATCGGACAGGCAGTTCAGTTAGCGTAGCGTAGCGGAGCAACGGAGTCGCGTAGCCGTAGCCGTATTATTATTTTTTTGTAAAATACTAATATATACATTCCATTCCATTCCATTCCATTATTCCATTCTATGGACGGTATTATCAACCGGGTGCGGTCATTATGCACCCCCGCCCTCATTTTTTTCATCATCTCCGTCGTCTCCTTATTCGGGATGTTGTTTGACAACCTGGAAAACACCCACCATTATTGTTTCGGAAATGTCAGCTGTAATGTCGCAAACACCTCCACGATTTTCATTGTGGAGATATTATTCTTGGTATTCTGGACTTGGGTATTAGACTTCATCTGCTCGCGCGGATACGCCAATTTCGCGTGGTTTATCCTGCTTTTCCCTTATATTTTATTACTCGCACTCTTATTATTTGGCGCAGCCGAGATAAGAAACACGCATAAGCAAAACGAGGAGAGTGTCGCAATAGTCATCGGACCAAACAATGACGCATTTGGCGGAATGCGGTTTTAGGGCCGGGCCGCGCCGCGCCGCGAAGCGGACATAAACATTATTTATTATGAATTTGTAGGTATATAATAGCAACAGTATATACATACAATGGATTCTGACCCGGAGTTACCCTGGAAGGTCATCAAGCGTCTATTTGAAGATGACCCTCAAATGTTGGTCCGTCATCATATCGATTCCTATAACGACTTCTTCGGCAAGGGGATTTTCAAGATATTCCGCGAGAGAAACCCGATTATTCTTCAAAAAGAACAAGACCCAGACACACAGGAGTTCAATCTTCGCTGTGAATTGTATTTAGGTGGAAAAAACGGCGACAAAGTCTATTTCGGAAAACCGATTATTTACGACGACGACCGCGAGCATTATATGTTCCCCAATGAGGCCAGGCTTCGCAATATGACCTATGGGACGACGATACATTATGACATCGATGTCGTATTTAAAATCGCGAACGGGAGCGGCGGCGGCAGCGGCGGCGGCGGCGAACCCGAGGGAACGGGCACGCGATACGAGGTCACCACCGCCACTCTCGAGAGAATCCTCCTCGGCCGGTTCCCCATTATGATTCAATCCAATCACTGTATTCTCCACGGTCTTGAACCGAAAGCCCGTTTCTATATGGGCGAGTGTAAAAATGACTACGGTGGCTATTTTATTATCGACGGCAAGGAGAAGACCATTATCTCCCAGGAGAAATTCGCGGACAATATGATTTATATCCGTGAAAACAATTCGGATAATGTATACACCCACGCCGCCGATGTCCGCACCGTCAGCGAGGACGCTTCAAAACCCGAGAGAACGTTGTCTGTCCGTATCGTCGCGCCGACTACCCTTCTAACAAACAAACAAATCGTCGTCAATATTCCCAATGTGCGTTCACCCGTCCCCCTATTCATCGTAATGCGCGCCCTCGGTGTTCTCTCGGACCGGGATATTCTTGAATACTGCCTCCTTGACCTTGACGAGCACGCCGAACTCCTCGACCATTTCATCCCGTCTATTCACGACGCGAATAAAATCTTCACACAGGAAGGCGCGATTAAATTCATTGCGACTCTCACCAAATCCAAGACCATCCCGCAAGTCCACGATATCCTGATGAATTATTTCCTACCCCAGGTGGGCGAGACGAATTACATCCAGAAGGCGTATTTCCTCGGGAATATGGTGTATAAGTTACTCCGCGTATCTCTCAAAATCGACCAACCCACCGACCGCGACAGCTTCAAATTCAAGCGCATCGAATTAAGCGGGTCGCTCATTTTCGACCTCTTCAAGGAATACTATGCGCTTCAACAGCAGCATATCCGTCTCGCAATGGACCGCGAGTATTTCAAAGACCCCAAGAAATACGAGAAGAATTTCATCGGTCTCATCCAAATGAACTACCAAGAGTTTTTTAGAGAACGCATCGTAGAGAACGGGTTCAAAAAAGCATTTAAAGGAAATTGGGGCGCGACCGACCATACGAAACGCATCGGGGTCATCCAGGACTTGAACCGACTGTCATACAATTCGTTTCTATCGCATCTGCGTAAAATCAACCTGCCGATGGATAGTAGCGCGAAAGTGGTTGCGCCACGTATGCTTCACGGGTCGCAGTGGGGGATGATTGACCCAGTAGACTCACCCGATGGTGCGAATATCGGGTTTCATAAACATCTCGCGTTTGGGGCGCGGGTGACGAATCAATGTTCGGCGTATCCAATGACGTTGTGGTTGCGCGAAGTCACGAAGATGCATTTATTGGAAGAATGCACGCGGATGTTTCTTCATTATACCACAAAAGTATTCGTAAACGGGACATGGGTGGGCGCGGTGACGCGGCCTGAAGAAACGATGCGACTTATTCGGCTTCATCGTCGTAATGCGCTTATCCCCATCTACGTGAGCTGTTCGTGGAATATCAAAAACAACGAGATTCACGTATTCACGGATGCGGGGCGTCTGTGCCGTCCTATTTTCTACATCGACGAAGAGACGGGGCGTCCTAGTTATGACAAGGACGAAATCCTGGAGATGATACGCGCGGGCAAGGCGTCTTGGGCACAAATGACGACGGGATTTACTGCGAAATCGGACCCCACGTTTCAGGCAGCCCACTGTAATTATTACACTATTGACGAGCTTTACGGACGAGCGACGGATACATCTGCGTTGTCTGTTAAGCAGAAAGTGAGTGAGGATGTCGCGCGCGTGAATACCATTGAGGATTTTCGGCGGCTGAAGGCGACCCAGGCGATTATCGAGTATCTCGACACTTCGGAGACGGAGTCCACGTTGATTTCAATGAGTCACAAGTTCGAGAAACCGGCGGGGGCGAAGGGCGGCGAGGGCAGCAGCGAGAGCGAAGGCGAGGAGGACAGCAGCGAAGGCGAGGGCAGCGGCAAGGATGGCGGCAAGGGCAGCGAAGGCCGCGCCGAGAAGAAAAAGGGCCGCGGCCGTAGCAGTCGTCGTCGTCGCCATCGCGCCACCGTTCTATCCGCCGACGGAAAACAATACACTCACGTTGAAATTCACCCGTCTCTAGTAATGGGTGTTATGGGAAACCAAATTTGCTTCCCGGAAAATAATCCAGTCGCACGTAATGTGTTTGGGTGCGGACAAGCCAAACAAGCCGCGTCGCTCTACCACAGCAACTACCAGGTGCGTATTGATAAAATGGGCGTCATCCTCAATAACGGCGAAATCCCCATCGTGAAGAGTCGCTACCTGGACCTCATTAACCACGAAGAACACCCGTGTGGATTCAATGCCATCGTAGCGATTATGTCGTTCAATGGATACAATGTGGAAGACTCGATTTTATTCAATGAGGCAAGCATCAAGCGCGGAATGTTTCGGATTACGTATTATAACATGTATGAAGCACGCGAAGAAAGCAGTAGCGTCCGCGGAGCACAGCGCGATACCCGGTTCGCGAATATCCAGAAAGAAGGCGCAATCGGTATCAAACCCGGTTATGATTACAGCTACCTCGACGACAATGGTCTCATCCGCGAAAACACCGAAATGGATGATAAGAAAGTCGTTATCGGGATGGGGTCGGTCAGTATCCAAAATGACGGCGGACAAATGCGCGATATGTCGACAATGCCAAAGAAGGGGCAACTCGGGTTCGTAGATAAGGCATTTATGACGGAGGGTGAGACCGGCTTCCGCATCGGCAAAGTGCGAATCCGCGAAGAACGACTTCCCGCCATTGGCGATAAATTCTGCTCTCGTTGCGGTCAGAAGGGGACCGTCGGGCTGATTATTCCGGAGAAGGATATGCCCTTCACGAAAGACGGGATTCGACCTGACATTATTATTAACCCTCACGCGATTCCGACACGTATGACAATTGGCCAACTCATCGAGTCGCTTATGGGGAAGGCGTGCGTTCTTCACGGCGGATTCGGCAATTGTACCGCGTATACGAACAACGGAACCAAACACGAATCATTCGGGTCGGTTTTGACTGAATACGGGTATCATTCATCGGGGACAGAGGTATTATACAACGGAATGACGGGAGAGCAAGTGAAGAGCGATATTTATATTGGACCCACCTACTATATGCGCCTGAAACAGATGGTGAAGGATAAAATCAATTATCGTTCACAGGGCCCGCGAACACAACTCACGCGCCAGACCGTCCAAGGCCGCGCAAATGACGGTGGTCTTCGTGTGGGCGAAATGGAGCGCGATGGTATATTGGGACACGGCGCAGCGCACTTCCTGAACGAGTCACTAATGGTGCGCGGTGACGAGTATCATATGGCTGTTTGTAATAAGTCGGGTATGATTGCGATATATAACCCAAACCAGAATCTTTTTATGAGCCCGATGGTGGATGGACCGATTCAGTATTCGGGGAGTTTGACGGAGGCGGGCGGCGCGGACGGTGCGGGCGCGACTGGTGCCAGTGTCGTCCATATGACGAAGTTCGGTAGGTCGTTTAGTATCGTGCGTATTCCTTACTGTCTGAAGCTCCTTATGCAGGAGTTGCTTGTTATGAACGTTCAAATGCGGATTATCACGGAGGACAATATCGACCAACTCCCGAGTATGTCGTATTCCAATAATGTATACAAGGTGATAAAGGATGGTCGAGGTGCGATGGGCGTTGACGATATTATTGAGAGAAATCGGGTGGCGGCGGGATTGAAGCCGCGCGTTAAAACGAATGTCGCTGCTTCTGCTTCTGCTGCTTCTGCTGCTGACGGCGATGAAGAGGAAGCCGCAATTGGCAGTCGCGTTTATTTACCAAGTCGTAGCGAAGAAGAGGAAGAATACGATACTCGACCTAGTGCGGGTATTATTCCCGCTGGCGCAAAGGGCGCGTTTGACCCCGATGTTCATCCGGAAGAGATTATTCTGGATTTGGATATTGATACAAGACAGAGTATCCGTAATTTAGGTTGGCGATTCGCATTGAAGCCGGATATTGCGCGACAGATGCGCGGGGCGGCGGGCGCTGCGGCGGCGGCGGCGGCGGCGCCATTGACAGTAAGCGACATCACCGGCGAAGACCTCGTTCTTGAATCTGTGATTATGGATAAAAATGGCGAGCCCACAGAGAAATGGACGATTAGCGGTCGCCAGTGGGTGGGCGATTATCCCACACGTTATCCCGATGGCTGGTTGTCTGAAATGCTTGTCTATCCTGACGACACACCGATTTCACCAAGCGATATGGTGGAAGAAATGCGAAAGACGCGTAAACCCTTGAACTGGGTGCTTTCTATTATTGCCCTCATTGAAAAACACGGACGACGAAAAATGAGCAGTGAATTAGAATCTGTAAATGTGGAGATGGCCGAAAATGTGCGTAATATTGAAACCAATACGAAGGAAACCGACCGTGTTTCTGGTGAAATTGGCCGCGCGAAGCGTGAAGGGAATGTCGCGGAAGAGGAGCGCTTGAAGGTTCAAATGACGCGACTAATGGATGAGCGCTTGAAATTGGATGCGATACGCAGAGAGATGGAAAGTCGTATGGATTACGAACCCAAGACACCGGAATATACGAGTTCTACGCCGTTGGCGGGGGCGGCGGAATCGGAGGCGAGTCGTGTGCGCGGTGCGGTTGCTTCATTTAACGAAAAGATGCTTGATAAATATGGCGATAATGATGAGAATATTCCAGAAAGTGGCGGGGGCGAATACACACCGCGCACGCCGCGTTCACCGGAATACACATCGATGTTCTCTGGGGGAGGCACCCAGAGGGGCGGAAGCGCCCAGAGGAGCGGAGGCACCCAGACGAATCGCTTCATTCCACAAATCCCGTCGGGAGTTCTTGAGAATTATTTGAGTTCGCGGTATGGAACAGCGGCTTCGACGGCAGTGGCGGCGTCGGCGGCGACGGCATACACGGGCGGTGGAATGATGGGCGGTGGTGGTATGATGCCTACAATGAATATACCCGTGGTTGCCACAATGCCAATGGCAGGAATGATGCCGATACAACAACAAACGGGGGGCGCTGTATTACAGCAGCAGCAGCAGCAGGCACCCGGGGCGCAGACACCGGGGGCGCAGGCACAGACTGGAGGCGCGGGTGCGGGCACTCCCGGAGCAGATGGCGTGAAGACATTATCAATTAAGCTATAAGATTGCCGGTCGATGAGCGACAACATTGCCGGTCGATGAGCGACAACATTGCCGGTCGATGAGCGACAACATTGCCGGTCGATGAGCGACAACATTGCCGGTCGATGAGCGACAAAATTGAATAATAAAGATTTGTTATTATTATATAATACATCCATTCATCCATTCATTCATTCCATTCCATTTCATTCCATTATGTCAGTCGCACACGTCAGCAGTGGAACCATTTCAACTTTATTCAAGTCCCGCAATATTCTACTTCAGTTGCTCGCGCGACAAGGAATGGACGTATCCAACTACACCGATTATGGTGTTGCGGAAGTCCAGACAATGTATACAAATAATCAACTGGATATGCTGCTTACTTCTGAAAAGGACGTCCATCCTACACGCAATGTATATGTCAAGTATTATTTAGCCAAAACACTGCGCCGAGAGAATATCAATCATATGATTGACGACCTCTTCTATTTAGAACAGGTCCTACAACCCACCGACACCCTTATTATCGTTATGAAACAGGAAGTCAATGACACCATCGTCAATATTCTCAACGAGATTTGGGAAAAGGACCGGATTTTCATCGTGATTCATTCTCTCGACCGGCTCCAGTTCAATCTACTGGAGCATCAGTATGTCCCTGAACACGTTGTATTAAATGAGGCCGAGCAGGAGCAGGTGCTTAAGAAATACAATATAACCGACACGAAACAGATGCCGAGCATTTCGCGCTACGACCCGGTCGCGCTTGCGATTGGGCTGCGTCCCGGGCAAATTTGTAAGATTACTAGGTCAAGCAAGACATCGGTCACGAGTGTATACTATAGGTATTGTGTGACGAATTAAGCGAAGCAGCGTAGCGGCGGAGCAGCGAAGCGAGGCGGCGGAGGCGTGACGGAGCCGGGCCTGGGTTATTTTTTATCACGGTTATATAACTGTTATATCACCGAGAACGAACGAGTATTAAAAATGACGTGCGCGGCGGGGGTGGAATTTAGACTTGACCCTACTAGCAGACCGATAACGGTCGACGCCGCAGGCGCATTCACCAATCTATGCAAAGCGACCGGCATCGTTGATAGATTACATAAAGAATTTACAGAAAAATACGTTGCTGGCGCTACGACCGGAGCTACCGTCATCTCCGATGCCTTGAAAGTTAATCCATCATTTCATTTAAGACGGCAACCTACTCTCGGTGGATTTAATAGCGAAACTGCCGGAACCAACATCGACCGTTTTTATAAAGAATTCACGACAAACTCTGCTAGCGATGACACATACAAAGGCGTTGTAAGCGCAATTTTAAAGGGCGCATATGATACGACGCTGGACACTTATAAAACTTATCCCACCACCATATCCAGTGCTACTGATTTTACAAATCCTGCCACCTTTAAAGGTATTTATGGTCTACATAAAGTAACAGAATTATTGGAGGGCGACATCCGGAAGAAGATTGTTTCAACTACGTTGAATTTTAGTGACAAGAATAGTGACAATATTCGTGATTTTAATAATTACCAGAAACGTCAGGGAATCAAGACCACGATAGAAGAAATCGCGCACCGAGAGAATGAAATCTACCGCGAGAAATTCCTGAATATTATTTTGATACTTGTCGGTATTTTTATTGTCGGCACGCAACTCGTAAATAAATATTTTTCGTTTGGAGACGGCGGTGGCGGCGGTGGCGGTGGGTTTGGATTTGGCGGTGTTGGTGGATGGTTGTCTACGCGATTCGGTAGTGGCGGCAGCGGATTATTTAGTCGGTTTGGTGGAATCGGGCTAGGAAGCAGTGGGCGCTCGCGTATCGGTAATCTATTTACACGTAGTCCTTACGCATCATCAACACGGTAATGCGTGGTGGCCGCGTGGTGGCCGCGTGGTGGCCGCGTGGTGGCCTGTAGTATGTTATAATATTCGTTATATATAACATACAGAATGACGTCGCACGAAGTTTTATTTCCAAACGCGACACCCTTTTCACTCGACAATTTTAATAAGAAGGGGTCGCAGGAAGGTCTCACCGTGGAAAATGACGATGGATTGGATAAAGCAATGGCCGCACTAATGACGGAATTCGCGAAGGACAGCAACCCTGGCGCGAAACCGCCACAAGAAGGAATGCTTACCGGCACATCAATGAACTTAAACCTACTTCAGGGGGACCTCGTGAATTATTCGCGGTATGATATAGACAAGAACCCTATCCAACCATTTACGGAATTATATCAGGCGCGAGACCAGAAGGTGGGGGTCGTTTCGTATAAGGAAGGACTGACAAATGATGCGTCGTCGTCATCCACTGTGACCGCGACCACAACCGGAACAACCAGCGCGGGTAAAGGCCAGCGACTGCTCGACCTAGAGAAGAAATTAAGCGAACTCACGACGGAATATACGACCCAGTATCGCTTGTATACCGACGACCTTCTTACGCGGTCTCGGTTTCTTCAGACGAACAGTCAGTATTTAAACAAAATCGTCCGCGATATTTCGTATTCAGGCACCGATGCGACCGCCGCCTTTTATTTCGTGAATTCGTTCGGGCATACCCACCGCTATAAGGATTTGTCATCGGTATTATTATATGACAGTAAGACGTGCCCTACGATTACGCGCGGTGATGCGCCTCCCAGCGATGACAAGGCCAATCCCTTTAAAATAATGCCCGGGTCGTTTGTAGATATCAGCGGCGGTAGCGCCGGAGGCGGATTTAGCAAGTTTTCGGATTTAGCGAGTTACGATATGGCGAACTACGGCCCGTGTATAACTACGCGAAATGTGAAACTGCCCGGCGCGAGTTCATCAGAAGACGTGTATGCGTGGGTAGACGCCGAAGGCAAGAAACACGTATATGAAAAAGGGGTATGGCCAGACAAACGGCATTCATCGTGTCTTACAGCCGTTGTAGGCGAACCCCTGTCTCTCACCGCGAATCAGTATAATGCGATACCGACCGCGGCCGACCAGCCGATGAAAGAGAACAGCGAGTGTTTTCGCGCCAGTGTAGCGCCGTCTATCAACTCTAAATTGGCGGATATTAAGAAGAAAATAGATGATACTGTCGCGGAAATTAAGAAGGAAAATCAGAATATTCTGAATAATGTGGCCAATACAACAATCATTCAACGAGAGAAGACGTTTGCGGAAAAGTGGGCGTCGCTTGACGACGATATTTTAGCTCAAATAAAGAAACTATTGGGGGATTATTATTATCCGGCCGTTTACGTATTTTGGTGCTTTATTATTCTCGTGGCAATATTGATGATATTCAAGTTCGCGTTTTTGTTTGTATCGCCGGGGGGTGGCGGTGACGGCGGCGGCGGCGGCGACGGCGGTGGTAATGGCGACGGTGGCGGGGTATCCTTACTGGGTGTGGTTATTATGGCGCTCATTGTTATTTTTGCCGTGTATTACTATTTTTCATATACGTATAATTTGGATGTGGATATTACGCGTAATGATACCGATACGGTCTATACTGCGACATAAATGACGTAATAATGACGTAGTGCGCATCGCCCGTCGGATTGTATTCTATGTTATATGTATCAGTACATACAATACAAAGTATCCAGAATGAGTAATTCACGATTACTTACAAATATGGCCGAGTTGAAAACGATCACGGCAGTATATGAGGAGATAACGAAGAAATATACACCGGCGACGGATACCACCAGCAGCGGTGGCAGTTCCACTGGTAGTAATACTAGATATACCTTTAACGATGCCGGTATAAACGCAATGTCCTCTACCGCGACACCACTCGTTGTTAGTCCCGGCGAAGACTACAAAGATTATTGGAAGTATGTCGGGAAGGTGGTTCCGGCTAGTGGGGGCACCAAATATACAAATTCACAAAAGTGCTGGAATATGGCAGCAAACAACCCACGGTTATTTAAGGCTGTTGTATATACTGGAGTGGCGGGGACGAACATTGGACGCCCCGAATGGGATAACCACTGCTATGGGTTGATGTGGGATGCCGTTGGCACGGATGTGTCGTATAACACGGCATCCACTGGATATGTGACTATGGTGGGGAATAAAACCGCGAATGGAGAAAATGGCGTTTATACAAAATTGGGAATAAAGGGTGTAAACGAATCAGAGAATATCGCCAAAGCATCCAGATTATACGACCTACAATTACGCGTGAATTCTCTCGTTGAAGAAATCGCCACAGCATCGGGAACGGGTATCAACATCGGATTGAAAGAACTTGGTGCTGTGGCAACCGATTCGAATACACTCATTGAAAAAATCAATCAGTATATGAACACCAATGTCGACGAGATAGCAACGAATTATAATTTGTCGGATAAACGCAAAGAGATGAATAATGTGTATTCAGAAATAAACGGCCAGACAACACTGCGCGCAAGAAAATACCGGTTCATTTTTTACATTGTTATCGCAATATCGATTATTATCGGGTATGCGTCATATACATCCAAATTGCCAATCATCGACCAGATAGATGCGCTTAAAAATTATATTCCGCTGGGTTGGTGGACGAACTGGTGGATTATCACGATAGTGGTCATCGTATTCATTCTTTCGTCATTTGGGTGGGATATGAAGGGAAATATATTGATGGTCATACGTTATTTATCCGACCCCGAATTCTGGACCGGGCAGTTATGGTGGGTGGGGGTGACATTCTTTCTATTACTCGTCATTTTCTTTTACGCGTCCTTTAAATCCTTTTTCGTGGAGTTTGATGCGGGAATGAAAGGGCTTCAAGACGGGTTAGACGGCGGTGGCGAATAGTCGTAATAATATTCGTTGGTATATATAGTAGTCTCTGTAATCGTTCATTACTATATATAATAAATGTTTCATCAAAATTCTAATGATTTAGTAAAAAATGCGAGTCTTACATCAGGGCACGTTCAGAATTCAAGCGGGACGCGCGATGCGTTGATGAAGCAAGCAAATGCCAGTGCCAGTGCCAGTGGTAATCGCGTCAACGACCAAGATATCGGTATGTCTACCGGCGGCGTTGGCTCGTCATTGAGTATCGGTGCGAAGTTTCAAAATATGATTCAGAGTTTGATTGATACTGTTTCACTGAAAGAAGGGATTGACGGTGCGGGACCAGCGAATCCCGCCACGGGAATTGGCGGCAAGAATGCGAACCAATCCACATTCATTAATGATACAGTAGAGCAAAGTAATAAATACACGCAACAAGAGAAGGACCATATTGAACGGTCCGAGAATATTATGAACTTGATAGATAAAGGCAATAAAAATAGCCGCCAAAAATGGGTAGAAGTGACCGATTCGGCGGGCGTAACAAAATATGGATACATCACCAAGGACGGTATTTTTCAAATATGGAACGCGCCAGCATCGCCGCCCACCACGAGTTGGCTTCAAACCGATAAAATGACGCAAAATGCCGGCGTCTTGGGTTGCCCCGCAGCGACCGGAACTATACAGAAACACAAAATAGCCGGAACGTGGGAAACCATTCAACCGTTTGATATGGTATACGCAGATCACGATAGTGGCCGTAAAAACCCCCTTTTTCTATTGGTAAATGACGCAGTGCGTGACCCCAAAAATAGTATGAAAGGAATGGGGCTGTTTTCGTGCGGAAATGAACGCGGCAATGTGTATGTCAGCCAGCTCCCATCCGCGGATTTCCGCGTCGATGGTCCAATTCAAATGGGGTGCTATGTCATCGCCAAAAACGTAAAAGACAGCGATATTGCGAACCGCGGGTTCAAATTCCAAGATGATTTGACTGAAGCGTCCATTTCGCAATGTAAGCGTCGGGCGGAAGATTTAGGTAGTTCATATTTTCTAGTATCTGCGCCCCAATTTGGGAAACCGAATAATCGCGGTGGTTGCTGGGTTTATACGGGGACGACGGACAAACCAGATATTGACGGAATTCTCACATTAGACGAAACCGCTGCCAAATGCCACACGGTAGGAAACCCGGAAGATGACGAAGACGGTTATATGAAGCCATATCCGACGACCAATTTGAAACGATTATACGGCAAGAACACAAACAGAGAGGAGAGTGTTGCGCTTTATTCGTTGAAAAGAGATGGGCCGACGGGTGTCGACGCAAATGGGCGCAGTTCCATCGGTAAAATCGCGTATATCGACCACAATGGCGAGAGACACGAATATCCGGCGTCCGCACTTTCGTTCATTAAACCCACCAAGGAAAACCCCGCAAAGTATATCAACCTGGGCGGATATGATACGCGTTCGGCGGAGAGTTCATATGGTCTCAAGGAAATAACACCTGGCAGTTTCAGTGATGCGGCCAACCTGCTTTATAAGGCGAGTCGTGATGGATGGTCGGCGCAAAAGTTCCATCAGTTATGCGATAATAAAGGACCGACGTATACGCGCGCGATAATAAACGATGGTCGCGTATTAGGCGCGTATACTTCCGTGAGTTGGACCTCCAATGCGGGGTATGTAAATGATACGACCGCGTTTTTATATGACGGGACGAGGAAGTATACAACGGATAATGGCGCAGGGGGCGCAGGAGCGCATGCGACGTATATGAACGCGTCGTATTTACCCACCTTTGGCGGCGGGCACGATATGCATATCGGCGGAGATTGGATGTATATGAACGCATATTCTTATGTCGCAAGCGACCGCACCGCACCCTTTACAAGAAAAATCCAGATGGCAAACTTATACGGACCTTGGGTAACTGGTCAAATTCCTGCCGAAATCCAATTTCTTGATGATGGTCGGCACGTATATCTCATTGAAGACTCGCCATTTACAAAAATGGTTTCTTCCGACGGCCAGGAGAAATATTATTCAGGAAATAGGAGTCAGTTCAATCCGTCCAATTGGAATAGTTATAACAATACCGGCGGCGGTAAATACCTAGTAAACCGATTAAACCAATTTAAAGAGGTCCCTAGGAGAGGAGGGGGTTCGTATGAACGGTATAATTTAAAAGATATTGAGGTCTATTCGGTTGATGCGAACCGATTTCCTAACACGAACCCGCCTGACTATGCTCGTCGTTTGCGGACGATGCCGATTGGTGAAAGTATTTCTGCGTCAATGGAGAAATGCCGTGGAATGTGCGATGATGACGAGAAATGCGGGGGTTTTGTATACACAAAAAGCGGGAGCTCCGCGGACGGCAAGTGCGAATTGAAAGACCGGGCGAAAATGTATCCGGCAGGATTGCGCGTTGCGGACCCAACAAAGCAACTGATGTTGAAAGTGCCGACCATCAATGGGACCATCGTGGATGAAGCGTGTAAGAGCGCGTACACCATAGTCGACAGTGGGCAATACGCGCATTACCCAGAGACAGGCGCGATGACGCCCGATATAAAGTGTAACGTCAAAAATCTTATTCCCAAAAAGGGGGAATTGACGATGCCGGATGTAACCCCAGCGATTAACTCCGTAGATAGCATAAGTAAAGACACCGCTAGGAAAACGGCGGAATACCGCGCACAGGTGACGACGAAGTCGACGGCGGAGTCTTTTACCGGTTTTCGCGAGGGGATGGCCGGAGATATTTCTGGGGGTAATTATGCTGACACAATGACGGCGGTCCAAGGTGACCTCAAGAAAATTGCCAACGCAGAATATCAGCGCGAACGCTTACACGCAATGACCGAAGAGAGTAATAAACTCTTGATTGCTGAATCATATAAATTTATTCTTTGGAGTATTTTAGCAATCTTAGCGGTTATGGCTCTTTTGAAGTTGAAGGAAGTATTCGGACAGGACGACGTCGATGCCGATGGCGGCGAGGGGGGGGACGGCGAGGGCGGGTTATTCGCATATATTCTCGGGTTGTTCGGTGTTGGAAGTGTGAACACGGATGATATCACGGATAGGACAGGTGATGTTAAGGAAGCGCTGAGTTCGGCGGGAGAACAATTGAAAGAAGCCGGTGAGAAATTGACGACGGGTATCACCGAAGGCGCCGATAATTTAGTTTCTTCGGCAAATGAGGCTGCGGCGGGGGCGGTGGAAGGCGCGAAGGGGCTGGTGGATAAAGTCGGTGAAACTGCGACCGATGCGGTGAATAAAGTGGGGGATGCTGTCGGACGTGCGGGGACGGCGGCGGCGTCGGCGGCGGCACCAGCGGCACCAGCGGCACCAGCGGCACCAGCGGCACCAGCGGCACCAGCGGCGGCAACAGGAGGCGGAATCAGACACGCACGCACGCACGCACGCACTGGCGGGAAGAAATAATAATATCACGAGTATTTATGGATTGTAACTACTCATTATATAAATAATGGCATATCAAATCAGTGAAAAAAATCAAATATTGCTTGCTTTATTCGCAATTGTCGTATTATGCGCCGGGAAATTATTCAAAGACTATCTTTACCGCGGCGGTTATGTTGAGGGGTTGACGGTTGTGCCTGTTTCGGATACGGTGTTGAGGCGTCCGGCGAGTGGTAATACCAGTGCCAATTTATATTTACATTTAACGTTGAACGCATCATTGGCGATTGGAGGAACCATTACTGTATCGTGGCCTACAGGTAAAGGTGTAAACACGAGCACACCTGCTAGTAATTATACTGTTACTGGCGGTGGTTCATTTACTCACGGTGATGCCGTCACCGCAAATAACGTATCGACTGTTACATTTACATTAACTGGTTCGCTCAATTCTGGTTCAAAACTAAAAATATCAATGGCTGGCGTATCAATAACTAGCGGTGCCGCCGATATTAATGATTTTACGTTTACAACGAAGGCAGGAACTGAAGACGCAGTATCTACGCCGATTAAAATTCTTGGCTCTGCTGGGGAGTCATTAACCGAGAGCACGTCCGCACAAGAAATCCGCACCGCAATCGCCAGTATCAACACACGTCTCGGAGATACGTCCAACCCACCAGGCCCGACCGAACAAACTAATTTACTGAATGCCCGTTCCGCACTTGTCAACGTTCTTGCGTATACCTACGGAACAATCAAAGAAGCCGGTAAGGTGTTTGACTCCGACGCTCTATATGAAGCCCAGAAAACCGCGATTGATTTTATCGCGAAAGAGAGGAAACGTGCCGCGGCGAACGCAACGACACTTTCGCAGGATAATACCAACAAACGTCGTATGGCTCAAGTGAATACGTATTACACGCGCAATTATGAAGCCAATACTGAAGTGATGAAGAATATCATTTATGTTTCCGTCGCGCTTATTGTATTGGCCGTATTGCGGAATAAAGAACTGATACCCGCGTCGATTTCGACTTTAGGCGTTATTTTCATTCTTACGATGGGCGGTATTGTCATCGGAAAGCAGGTGTTTGATATTATGCGCCGCAACGACCACGAATTCGACAAATATGACTGGAATTTTAATGAAGACGATATGAATAATAAATTTGTTCAACAAACCGCGGACCCGTCCAAGCCGATGGATTTGGGAATGAGTGGTGCGTGTTATGGCCCGGGGTGCTGTGATACCGGAACCACGTGGGATGCGGCGAGAGGTCTATGTGCGTCTTCGGGTGGGGCGCTTTCTATCACACAGGGAAGTATGGCGGAATGGATTCCGGCGACTAGCACTTTAAGGATTACAATGAAGATTACACAGGCGTTGGTGAGTGGCGACACAGTCACGATAACATTACCCGCTGATGTATTTACTCCTGCGAGTAGCGGCGCGAGTATACAGGGTGCGTCATTTACAATCATATCCAACGTCAATGCTGTGATGTTGAAAAACCCAATTGTCATCACTGCGAGTGCCGGTGTGCCCAATACGGTTTCCATAAACATAACCGGTATTAGTGTATCGTCTACTGCTATCCTTAGTTCACGCCACAATGTTATTGTATCTACATCAAAAGAGACAACCCCGTATGGTTTACGTATATCCGGTCTGCCGACGGCATAAATACAATCATATTTTAATCTAACAAATATAGTAGTTATATTAAAAACACATCCGAAATGGGTATAGAATTTAGTGACGCAGAGGGCATTGAACCCGAACTGTTAGAACAGGCACAACAAGGCGAGGCCGCGATGAGCAAGACGTCGGCTACAGAAGACGCGGCGTTGGCTATTTCCGGGGGCGGTGGTAGCGACGCGCAACGCTCAATTGAAGAAGTCCTTCAAAAATCGCAAAATGACTTGACGAAAGTCCGGCAAATTATAAGTCAAGGTGGGTTTACCGGTGCTGAAAAAGATAAATATACGATGAGTCTTCATCACGCCGAATGGGTCCATTCGCGAAACGTGTATATGAAATGCGACAACAATATCAAGGAAACCAGCGTGAAATACACGGCTTTAGTAGATGGAAAGGCACAGAGTCACGAAATCGCAAAGGCGCATAAAGAATGGAAAGATACGCGAGAGAAGTGTCAGAAGAGTGGCGCCGATTTATCTGAAAAGGCGAACCAGTATATCGAAACCGACCGGCGCGCGCGTGCGAATAAGAAAGCGGAAGAGGATATTTATCCGCCGGTAGGGCCGCAGGGGTTTCAAGTCCGAAGCGGTAGCGGAGGCCGCGGCGGCGGCGTAGAAGGTTTTGCGGGACTGGGGGGCGATGAACTTAAAGAGGGGTTTGATTTTTATAATGGTTCAACGGTGAGTGCGAATGGCGATGCCGTCCCGGCTGCTGGCACGACCCCCGCCGTAAAAACATTCAACGCACGCTTGCCCCGATATAAAGACGCATCGCGTTCAATATCAGCAACTGACGAACATACGATACTTCCTTGGGGCGAATATTATACAGATTGTGCTGGGGTCGAGGAGGCAAATAAAGCCAAATGCGAAATTGCCAATAAAGCAAAAGACGAATACATCAATTCGATTAACACTCTATTTGATAAATCGGATAGGTTATTGAATACGTATTATAAATTACATAGCGCAGACGCCAGTACCTCTTCCGCAGAGTTGGAAAAATTATTGCTCGACGATTCGGATATTACATCGATAATGAATAATCAACAGAAAAATATTGCGCTTTACAAGCAAAACGCGTTATACGATTATGAAGAATATAACAGTCTGGCCTTTTATGAAGACCTCGTCGGATTCCTTTATTACGCGGTGTTTGTTATTTTTCTTGTTATGTCGTTGCGGGATTTCTTTTCGTCCGTAGGCGGTTCTTACGATAAACGCAACATTATTATATTGATACTACTTGGAATATATCCGAAATACATCTTACCGGTTGTATTGTGGATGTTAAATGGGCTTACGAAAATAACCGAAATGGTTGGATTGAAGAATGTGCGCTTCTGGCGCGAGTAAGCGAGTGTGAACGAGCGAGCGAGCGTGCGCTTCTGGCGCTAGATTACGCGTCACTATCGCCATCACCTCCCTCGTCATCCTCATACAGGATGCGACACTTCCGCCACCCCTTGGTCGTCAGTTTCCCGAACTTCTTCGTCATATAATCGTATAGCTCATTGCCCTTCGGGATATTCTTGCCGTGTTGAATGACATACCATTTCTTAAACTCTTCGTATACTTCGGTCTTCTTGATATACGTTTCTTCGTCTGCGGGGCGAATCTTGTCGCGCAAGAACTCCGACAGATAATCCTGTGTATTGCGATACTTGTTACTGCTCGCAGTCACGGCCGCACACGTCTTCACCCGTCCATCCGTTTCAAATGCCTTTTTGACGAGCATCGCCATAAATACATTTACCCACAATTTGATTTTCACATCCAGGTTCTTGTCGATAAGGAACTGATAAGGCTCTTCCGGGTCGTCGGTTTTCGGCTCTTCGCAGAATTTCGATTTATATGGACACAGGCGAATACGACGCCACGTTCCGTCATCATTGCTCTTGATGTCAAACAGCACATTCGTACACACAACCAACTTGAACTGCGGGACAAACGAAATCGTGTTTTTGAAGAGGGCGCGCGCAGTCATATCATCTCCACCTGTGATTTCCTTCAGGATACCTTCATTGATGCGGTCGCCCTTCGTAGGTTCCTGCATCACTGCGTATCGCACACCCTTGAGAACGGCGAGTTCCGGTGAAGCGCCGCCAATCATCGCGCGTTTCTGTGTAACCGCCGTAATGGGAAGGACCGCCTTATATTCGCCCATAACCGCCGACATCAATTCAATGAGTTTGGACTTGCCATTACTGCCACCACCGATATAAATATTGAAGGTTTGTTCGCGGTTTGTTCCGATAAGAACGGACGCCAGATGTTCCCACATATAATTCCGGAGTTCGGGCTCGGGGAAGAGTTGCGCCATAAAATCATTGATTTCGGCGATGAGTGCGCGGTGTTTTTCATCGTCCAGTGGGATGTAATCGATTTTCGTGGTTTTCGACAGGTTATCATCGGGTTGTCCACGGCGAAACGTTTTCGCGTTGAAATCAATGACGCCATTCTTGAAACACAGGAGTTCTGGTCGCGTGTCTATCTTGTCAATGAAATCCTTGTCGTAGAACTGTTCACGCACCTCGCGCATAATATTATTCTTGAAACTGGTCGTCTTCAGTTTGGTACAGATGTCGACGATACGGCGTGACCGTTTCCGCGCGGATGTGTATTGGTCAGATGTGGGGTCCAGCCCGGATGTCAAGTCCATTATCTCGCGGTGTTTCTTCGTATAAATGTCGTGCATATCTTTGGAAATCAGCGCACGAAGCGAGTTGCCTTGGTCGCATTCACACCACCGATTCTTCTCGAATTCATACCACTGATTATCTTTGACACTGACACAAACGAACCGGTCTTTGAAAATCGTATACAACACCGTCGCCAAATCTACATCCGTAGATGCGTCATTGGTCGTCTCGTTACAAATCGTCTGATGGATGAAATTGTCGATGGTTTCATTACGGATTCGGTTATAGTCTTCCGGGCAGTCATTTTTGGCCCAATACATGATGGACCGCCGGGTAAGACCGTCGGGGCTATAGGGGAAATTACACCACGTTTCATAATGGTTCATAATATTCGTATATGAGAACTTCGCGGACTTTGCGCTGAAAAGCATCCATGTCAGGAATAGTTTATCGTTGGTATTGTGAAGCGCGAGTCCGACGCGGAGCCATTTGTCGTATGGGTCGTAGTATTGCGACGGAAGGGCCATTGTGTAATAATGCGTCTCGCGGATTTCGTATTCTTTGGGTTCAAGCATATTCAGCATAACTTCGACCGCCATCGCGAGTTCAGAGTGGCACGTTATTTTATCCATCAGAATCACTCCGTTGTGTGACATCATTGCGTCGGTTGCGCCGCCACCATTTATACCGCCACCGCCACCGCCCGACCCCCCCGTGACCACAAGGCGAATACGTCTGCCTCCATCTGCGCCACCCGCTCCACCGCCGCCCGATCCACCGCCGCCCGCGCCGCCATTTCGCACCCCATTCATTCCACCACGTTGTTGATTCAGAAGCGCGTCATATTCCACCTTCAATACGGAATTTGTCTGTAATAATGTAAATACGGGATATTCGGTATCTACGCCCGTCGCCGTCTGGACGGATACTTTCGCGAAATTCTCCTTGACGTTGAATTTGCTCGTCTTCTCTTCCTGACACATCCACGCGCCATCGTCGTCGTCTGGGTCGTGCATCATAATGAAATGATACTTCAACATATACGCTTTGTGGCCGGGTTTACGCGAACCGTATAACTGCCAGTTGGTGTGGCCGCGCGATATTCCTTCATCAAGGACGTCATTCCACGAATTCGTAATTGGGAGGTCGGTCCATATTTCCGGGAGTTCTTTCAGCATTCGCGCGCGCAACATTCGCTGAATCGGGCGGTCCACCGTTGCGCCAATAATCATATGGATTCCGTCTTTTGTGACATCATCCAGTTGGTTTACATCGCTCTTTTCAAAGACATAAATCGGAATCTTGACATCCGCGGGGATGCCAACAAGCGTCTCCAGCGTTTGAATATACGACTGTATCATATCCAATATGTGTTCTTTCGAATGCTGGCGTTTGGTGATACTCGTTTCATATCTGAAATCAAAGTCCACGACAATGATGCCCTTCTCCGGATTCTGTTTTTCGGTGAGAAACTCTTGTTTTCCATTTTCAAATACATGCGAATAATACTTCTTCCAAAACACCGGCAATATCGCCGGAGGTATCGTATAAACACCGCCGTGGACGTTCAGTGACTTATCCCCGATGCGCGTATGTGTATATGCTTCGCCTGGCTTGGACGTGTGATGTTTCATAAATTGCTCGTATGTCATACCAGAGCAAAGAGACTGGTATGATGCGGTTGTAGGGTCGGTAGGCGTAGGCGTAGGCGTAGCCGCAGCCGTCCCTGACGCCGTCACGCCGTATAAAGTTGATGTCATTGTCCTGTAAATTCAAATTAGGTAGGTTTAAAGTTCAATTTTGTCCGAATTATGAATTGAAATTTCTAAAACCCCCGGTTTATATATTCCGGAGGTTTTATCTCTAAATCTGATCCCCCAAAAATGGTACCTTGACTTTTCATTCATGTAAACCCCCGAAAAAAGGGGGATGCTTTCATTTTCGTTTTTCTGGGCGCAGGACTTTTGTAAAAAAAGTGTTTTAGCCCGTAGATTTTTTTTTAGGGTTTCGGTTTTCGGTTTTGTGACGATATATGCTCACACTCTTTTTTATGAGAGCATAATGGTCACAATGTTTTCTCGTATTTATAGGTTTGTTGCTAGGGTTATCGTCACAAAACCCGCGAAAAAGGCGGGGTCGGCGGTGGTCGACAACGACGAGAAGGGAAAAATACATAAACACAATAATATAATCTATTGTAAAACCTCATTTCGATGGACCCTCCTCCTTCCACAGCCACACCCACGGCCACGGCCACACCCACGGCCACGGCCACACCCACGGCCACGGCCACGGTTGTCATCCCCAAAGACACTGTTACACGTCTACTTAAAGACATCCGCGATGTGATGACCGACTCCTCATTAGACGATTGTGGTATTATATATCGACACAGTGAAACAGATATACTTACCGGTTATGCGTGTATTGTTGGCCCGGCCGACACGCTTTATTTCGGCGGGTATTACTTCTTCGTCTTTAAGTTCCCTACGAACTACCCGCATTCGCCACCGATTGTTTCCTATTTGACGAATACAAAGAATATTCGGTTTCATCCCAATTTTTACACGAATAAGAAGGTGTGTGTGTCTATTGTGAATACGTGGCGCGGAGAACAATGGTCGGGGTGTCAGAATATTCGGTCTGTGTTGATGACGTTTCAGTCATTGTTGGATAAAGAGCCACTGCTTCACGAGCCAGGTATTCGCAGAGAGCACAGCGATTTCATTCCGTATCACACGATTGTTGAATATTACAATTATAAGTTTGCGTGTTTGACGTTATTGACTGAACTTACGACACACGTTAGTATTGAGCCGACACTCGTTCCGGATTTTCAGGAGTTCATGTTGCGCCATTTTAAAGAAAACAAAACGCATATTCGAGAGATTTTGGCGGAACGATGGAAGAAGTTTCCTGAAAAGAAAACCCTAACGACTGGGTTATATGGATGTATTACGGCCGCGATTTCATATGACACCATATTAGAACATTACGACGCTACGGTCGCGGCCGTATTGTAATACTTATATTATCACATAAACGACGGATACCGACTTAAATTGAAATTAATTGTATCTATATACAATATAGTAGATTACGTGCGATGCATTTCTGTTCGGTATGTTCCAATATGAATTATATCAGCATCACTCCTGAAAATGAGTTACAGTATTACTGTAGAAATTGTGGAAATATAGACAATACGATTGCTTCCGAGAATATATGTGTTTCAAAGGTCAATGTCCGGCATAAAACGACGCCGCAGACCTTTTCGCAAGTGGTGAATAAATATACGAAGCTGGACCCAACACTGCCGCGGATTCATACAATGCGCTGTCCTAATGACGAATGTTCTAGCAACCAGGGCAGCACTGGTGGCGGGGGTGTCGCACCCAAGTCGGAAATCATTTATGTTCGGTATGATGACACGAACCTGAAGTATGTATACTTGTGCGCGAAATGCGACAAGGTATGGAATACCGAGCAACAGTAACGGCGGCGACGGCCGCGGAATTTTAGTGAAAATAAAATATAGCATTATAGTATAACAATGAATCCTATTTCTTTTGCCAATGCCGAATCCGATGCGAAGAGTCTGAGATTGCCTTCGTATTCGCAAATCCGCCCCCACCTCGTCCAGCCCGTGAAGGATGTTATCAAGGTCATCAATGCGACCTGCCCCAAAATCACCACCAGCGGTATTAGTCTAGGTTGCCCGGCCACTCGTTAAATACCCGCGTGGAGCGAGCGAGCGACCGACCGATCGCCGTATTTTTATTGTTTTACTATTCATCCACGTAAAACAATAAATTGAAACATAATAAAGTGTGATAATTATATATACATAACGCAGCTAATGTCGAAACCTCTTTCACTTAAAAAACTGTTGCCAACTCCTGCTGCTGCGGCGGTGGACGCCGATGATTCTGAAAATGAAGAAGCCGCCCCGGTATTACCGGTAGACGACGATGATGATATAGCATCAGAATCGTCCGATGATGATACCCATACAACAAATGAGACGTCGTCGGTTGGTGACGACGATGACAACGATGACGCAGAACCAAGTGAAGGAGAAGAAGACGGTGATAGTGACGGTGGCGGCGAGGGCGGCGGCGAGGGCGGCGGTGATGGCGGCGAGGGCGTCGGTGAATCAAAAAAGAATGGAAAGAAACGGCGGACAGCCTCCAAGAAAAATACAGAAGATGACCTCACATTACTGGGGGTGCCGCACGGTATCCATTTTGACGACGACGAAGACGAAGACGAAGAAGACGACGATGAAAATGAGGATAAAGGCTCGTCGGAATATTTCCAGAAACTGAAATCAAATGTTCGTGAAAGTTATATTGCGACATATCACCCAGAATCATTCTCGCACAACTATGACGAAATCCAAACACTGTCGCGTGTCGTGCGAAATAGCGCCGGTATCATCGTGGATGATTTACACCGAACCATTCCGATTATGACGAAATATGAGAAAACGCGGATATTGGGGCAACGCGCAAAACAAATCAATGAAGGCGCACCCGCATTTATTAAGATTGATTCTACCGTAATTGACGGATACCTCATCGCGGTGAAGGAATTAGAACAAAAGAAGACCCCCTTTATTATTCGACGCCCATTACCAAATGGCGGTTCTGAATATTGGCGAATTCAAGATTTAGAGATACTTTAGACATCATTGACTGTCTTCTTCATAAGGATGAAATAATTTGCGTTGATATTTTTTTATACGTTGAGCTGATTCTTTCAAAAACGGCTTTTGTTTTTCGTCATATCCATCCAATGTAGATGACGAAGACCAGTTGCTAGATGTACCGGAATCATTTGCGGAGGAGGTAAGGTCGTCAAATGAAAATGGACTGCTATCTCCACAATTTTGTGGGTATTTGCTGGTGAAGCCGCTGGTATCGCCGTCGCTCTCGGTCTCGGTCTCGGACTTTTTGTGTTTATCACAACAACAACACCGGAAATATGATTTTATAATAGTAAAAAAATTACGAGACATCTTTTTACTATTTCAATAGTATTATTCTTTATGTCGTATTATCTCAGCACTTCCAACGCTTTCCGCATTCCAAGCACGTGACAAATGTCGTCATAGGCTCATCAGCCGAACGAGTCTGAAGCTGATAATACGTGCATTTCTTGGATTTACACTTATTACACGTGAAATTGTCGGTGGATGCTTCAATGTTCGGCTCGTATTTCTGTTTGTCGCGAACCTTTTTGTCTTCAATGAGTTGTTTCCATTTGTCGGGGCAAATTTCCTGGTGCGTCATAAATGCGAGTTCGGGTGCTTTGATATTTCCGGATATAACGGCGCTTGATACGTCTGGTTTCTTCAAGTTGATATACACAGAACGCAGTCGGTCAATATATAATGTGATGAAGAATGGGTTGGACCATTTTTTCACAATATTGTTTTTGGTTGCGTGCTGAATGGTCCAATTGAATATGCCTTTTTCGATATTGGACGCGATGGTGCCGGTGTCGGTGCCGGTGCCGCCTAGAAGCGCCTCAATTCGTTTGCGCACTTCGGCGCGAAAGTTGTCAGGATACGCAATCGTTTGAATAAATGACATCGGATGTATTAATTGTATAACTATAGATTTCTTTATTCAATTTTACGGACCCGACCGGTCGTTAGTCATACGAGTCTTCACTTAATTCCGACTCACTTTCTTGCGCTACGACGGGTTCTTCAACCGTCTTTTTGGGTTTTCCGCCCACTGTGGGCTTCTTAACCGCGGCTTGTCGCTTCGGTTTGGCAATAATCTTTGCTACAATTTCACCCCCATCCGTATCAGAAGTCGTAGACGATTCCGTCTCTGTTTCGGTTATAAACTCGCCCTCGGTCGATTCTGATTTGCGCGTATTCCGTTTACAGCGCGGGGTGGCATCGTCCACGACAAACCCGTCCTTCAAATACCCGCTAGTCGTCTTTTTACACGCAGGAATGGAGTCCAGCTCATCCACTTCATTTTCATCCTCCGCCGCTGTAGCCGCCAAGTCCTCAAATCCGTCAAATAGTGACTCATATATCTTATTCCATAATTCAATTGTCATATCAATTGCGTTCTCCTTATCTATTCTGGCGACAAGTGCCATATTTCCAAAGAATAAATGTTCGTCTATTGGCGGCGGCAATTCGTATTTATTCTCTTGCCCTGCGCGTCCGTCGGATTTCGCCCAAATATCCACATAAATATACTTCGCGGTAGGCGCAGTGGCGACAGCGGCAGTGGCGTGTTTATTCTTGTATCTCCACGTATGACAACACACAAACCCTTCGGGATTCCTGTATCCACATTTTTTAGATAACAGTACGGCAAGCTCTCCAACGGTAGTCTCTTTATTCGGTTCAACTACACATTCCGAAAGAGAACTCGTTTTGGAGACAATAACAATTGTCGTTTTGGTCGCGGCCGAAGATGACGACGGTGACATGGTTGTGTATAGAATACGCGAATTGTTTCTATATTGTTTCGTGGCCGCGAAATGACATAAACATACGACGTGATATTATATAACACACGACAATGGATAAACCCAATAATTTCCGCGCACAAAAAAGGGGGCAAAATGCGCGACAAGCCATGATGATTTCCGGCCTCAGCACCATTTACAGAAACAATACAAGTACGCATTTTATTCAAACAAAGCAACAGACCGAGCCACGGATTTATATACTGGATATAACATTAGAAGAAATGTGTGCGCGATATTCGAAAATACATCAAATCATTGAAAGGGGTCGTCTTCGCCCGAAGGGAACTGAACTGTTTTTCGTAGATAAAAAAATGGAACATCTCGTTCTAACGCAAGACGCCATATATGAAATCCGCGCAAATGACGCCACGCGTCAACAGAATCTACACGAGCGCATTCCGGTGGACGGACAAGTTCGGATGATGGAAATCGCCAAGACGACGACGGGGATCCCGGTCCTGGTAGATGAAAGTTATTATGAATTGACGCCTCCCATCGCCAACGATACGCGCCACAATATTTCCGCAAATCACACCGTTGTACGGCATATTAAAAAAGTCGTTAAAACACATCCGAAATCAATGAGCGCATTCGTGTTTCTATTAAACGAGACGGAGACCGACGTCCTTGATTTTTATATGACTACCGAAAATGGCGTTATACCGAACCATTCGGATATATTAACCCGAACGTGTATCGACGATATTATTTCGTTTTTAGACCACTTCAAATTATGTTCGTAATATACACTTGAATACAATATAGTTACATCATAATCGTAATGTTGTGGTTCATTCAAAATATTCTCTTTTCTATCAGCTTAATTGTTATTATTCATTATTTGTATATTTATTTTGAAACTACATTGACCGCGCCAAAAGTGAAAGACTTAATACATTGCCCGAAACAGAAATATAAATCGCTGTTTGATACAATCAATAAAAATTTAGATAACGCAAAGTCGGTGCCGGCGCAATCGGCGCATTTAGGAATACACACGTATGATACAAGTATACACACGTATGATACAAGTGATATTATTCCCTCTTCCACGTCGTCGTCCTCGTCCATCCCAAGCGATATGAAGACGGATTTAAAAACATTCTTACGCGGAATTGGACTGAAATCCAAATCTTCAAGTGATAATTTTCGCCCGAGCTATGAAATGAGTTAAAGTGAACTCGCGTATAATATATATATACGCATACGCGATATTTATTATATGGCAACTCCCCGTTTTTACAATAATAATCATCGCAACGGCAACGGCAACGGCAACGGCGACGGCAACGGCGACGGCGTCTTGAATTCGCAAGACTCTGACAGTTTATTGGCAAGTTTTCCGAATACTCGACTTTCTTATGAAGCATCTATTCATAAGAACGAACCACTCGTGTCAGGTTATAAATGCTTTATTCTTCCAAAGGGAAAGCGGTGTGTGGCGTGGGTGACGGAATGGAAACGACGTAAAATAGTAGCAGTGATTGATATTGCTGGGGCGAATCACAGCGTCGGTGGCGTATCGCCTATCCTTCGCAGATTCCAACAAGAAAATAGCTGGTATCCCGGTTCTGTCCGTATCTATGATGCGTGTATGGATAGTTCACTCGCCTATGGAACTGTATTTGGCGGCGTGCTATTTCGGTTGACGGACAAGACGTGTTTCTCTATCCATACAATTTACTGGTATAAAGGGAATCCGATTCCTTCGCTCACATTATCCGGTCACGTTCGGTTATGTGAAACTATATTTGCGGAAAGAGAAATCCGGCAAGTTGCGTATACGAAACAAAAGAGCGTAGTATTTGGACTTCCTGTATTATGTAATAGTGAACAAGATGCCGAATCTATTGCGCAAGGGTTACCGTATCAAGTATACGCAATTCAGTATCGTTATAATACACACACAAGGGTGGTTCAGCGTATGAGTGATACGAACGACGCTAGAAATGGTCGTGTATCTGCGAAATTGCCTTTTGCTGCCGTCCCGGTCGCCGTCCCCATAGCGGCGGCGACGGCGACGGCGACGGTGACTGCGACTGCGACGGCGACGACTCAAATACCCTATATCCCGCCAACCGACGAAATGCTTACCAATATCCAGGCAACATTTATCGTCCGACCTAATATTCAAAATGATATATACGAGTTATTTGTTATGCCGTCTCGTGGACGCGAACCGGTGTTTCATAATTTCGCACATATACCGAGTTATAAAACGAGTGTTATGATGAATCGACTATTCCGCAATATTGCGGAAAATCAGAGTCTGGACGCATTAGAGGAAAGCGAAGACGAAACCGAATTTGAGAATACTGAACCTGACAAGTATGTTTCACTTCATAAGGAGTATATAATGGTGTGTCGGTTTCATAAACGGTTTTGTCGTTGGGTGCCGTTCCAGGTCGTCACTGCGGGGGGTGCGGGCGCGGGCGCGGGCGTTGTCACTGACCAACAAGTGAAACAGCACGAGTTTCGTTATTTGAACTCCAGGCGCATCACGCACGGTAAGAAATAGGTATAAATATAACTCGTATACTATCGTATACTGTCGTATACTATCGTATTTACTAGTCATTAGATGTCGTATACTGTGTCCTTTTCCCGTTCCTTGCCGTATCGGCGATTATCGAAAGTGTTTCTCGATTTGGCGCAACAAATGCCACGTGTCCGACCGTGTTATGCGGTTTCGTCGGCTTCTTCGCCGGCGGTTATATCGTTTCTTCGCGAATACCGTGTTCCAATGATTTGCCATAATGCGCGTCAAGTATCACTTGTCGGCGATAATTCGTTGGTGATTGCGGGAAGACGGTTCGTCGGTTCAAATGAATGTATTGTGCGGAGTGTAGGGGACCTCGCGGGTCGTGGGGCTCCGGCGAGGCCGCCTCGTGCTCCGGCTGCGCCTCCGCTATTGTGGGTTCATACCGCCATTTCACACGACGGTATCCATAACACAAGAGAAATGTTTGAATATATATGGGCACATAAGTATATCGTAAACGGTCTTGTATTTAATGTCAATAATTTCAGCAACCCGTTGAGTTATATTCCACCATCGATGTATAGCTATAAAATCGCTCTTGACTATCTATTTAGAAATATCATAGACCCGTTTGAGAAAGAATACGGCATTCCAACCCCCGCAATTATGATGGACGCTCGAGACCATATTACGCAAATGTCGCAGTTAGACGAACTTCATTCGCATATTCGTGGCTGTCGTCGAGAGAAGCAGCCCGCAATGCGTTTGATTCTCGGCGCATTGATTGACAATGAATGAATGAATGAGCGAGTAATAACGAGCGAGCGAGTAATAACGAGCGAATGAATATATAATATCCTATCCTATTATATATAATACCATCGCAATGTCATCACAATCAGACGCAATATCTAACGAACCACTCACTGGTGGCGCAAGAAAAAACCGTCTAGGCGGCGAACATATGAATCTTCAGCCATCCGCACCCATCAGTGGTCAGAAAATCCGCAGAATCAAACCGTTTGTTTTCAAGAACCAGACGAAATATTTAGCGCGTTTGCGTTCGTCTCCTTGCCGTTCAAAAACCCAGAAGAAGTGTAACAGTCGCAAATTGAGAGTGAGCTGTAAGTATGCTCGCGGAACCAAGCGCACATTTTGCCGCAGGCGTTCCAATAAGAATTATCGGTCGTAAACCATAACGGTTTATTATTATTATTATTATTATTATTGAAATACTAATAATAATATAGTTAGTATATAATAGTATTCTAATAATGTCGCAATATATGAATTCAAACCCCCTAGCCGAGCATAACGCGGGAATTGCGTTATCAAGCAAACAAATCCCTGTTGGCGGCGGTGGAACCGGGAATATGTATCAGGGCCAGGCTGGCCGCGCGTTTGTTCAAGGAGGAGGCGGGATGAGCCAGTTTCATTCATTTGATGGCGGGAATGTGGATAGCGCGTATGCGCGCGGGTCGTATGCGCCGGTCACGGTTGGTTATAACTCGGTAACGTCTGGTGGCGGTAGTCGTCGCAAACGCAGTAGTAAGAGTAAGAGTAAGCGAAAAGTTCGTAAAACCGGACGACGTAATAAAAAGTGTAATTGCGATATCGTTACTGGATTCGGGGGGCGTCGTAGTCGCCGTATGCGCACCTGCCGTCACTGTAAGTCGTGTCGCGGCAGTCGAAAGCACAGGAGTCAAAGCGGTGGAGGCGGATGGGGCGCGCCTTACGGCAGTAGTGCCGCGTCAGGCGTAAATGCTGGGTATTCTATCGGGGGGCCCGGGTCAGGTGTCACACCAAGCACGACCGCTCTAGCAAATCCTGCGGCTCCTACCGCATATAATAGTTGCCATCCTGTATCCTAGGACTCCGGTCGTCGTGACTCCGTGACTCCGACTCCGACTGTGTCGTCGTGTCCGTTCACTCCGTGACTCCGTGACTTCGTTACTCCGTGACTTCGTTACTCCGTGACTCCGTGACTCCGTTCACTCCGTTAACTGAAACATACACTTTCCATTCATCTTCGGAATGGTCGACTTTATTTTGGATTTGGCGCTTGTTTCTGTCGTCACCGAGAGAACACCCGTCTCTTCATCAATTTCAATAATATCCGCATCGGCCAGAGTCGCCGCGGACGCCGACTTCATTGACGCCACAGCCTTCGGCTCATATTTCACCGTCCAGTTATTTTTATAATACCCCTCCGTGTCTGTAATTATGATACGGTATTTCTGTTTGATATAATAGGTCTGGCGTTTCAGCCACTGGCTGCGGAATACATCCTGTGGGTCGATGATATCAATCACGAGGGGGGAGGCGTGTTTCACGCGCAGGATGCGCCCAACGGACTGACACACATCCGTTTTCGGCGACGCCATAATCAGTGTCGTCAATGTCTTGATATCCAACCCCTCCGACGCCATCGCATACGTCGCTATAATCACCTTCTTGCTCTCACTCAATTTCAGCGCGGCCTCTTTCATCCCGCCCACATAATACCCAACCGACGCGATTTTCCGGTGTTCTATCGCGTCGTGGAAATACTCTAGGAGAGACCGATTATGCGCCAGTATCATCACTTGTTGGTCCGGGTTCGTCGCCAGCTCATTTTGTAGCACGTCCAGGACAAACTCGCTCCGCCTATTGTAATTACACACTTTAGAAATCATCGTGCTGAATTTGGGGTTGCCGCGATAGTCATATTCGGTTTCATTGAATTCGGGGTCGTTTACCTTATACTGAATCCCCTTCACAATCACCGAGTGGGTCGTCGTGTCGTTCTTCTCTTTATGGACCACGTCCCCCAGGAAATGTTTGAATACTTTTGTCAGTCCATCCTTGCGCACCATTGTGCCGGAAAGGCCGAGCGTGTATTTTGTAACTATTTTCATCATACACCGGCAGAATACTTCCGCGGACATATGATGGCATTCGTCGTAGACTGTGAGACCAAATGTGTCAAACATATCTCTCGGATACTCCTTCATTGAAAGAGATTGGAGCATCCCGATGACGATGTCTTTATCGTCGATATCCACGATTTGTCCTTGAATCATTCCGACACGAGCAGCTGGCAGGAACTGCTGTATTCTCTCAATCCACTGATTCAAAAGGAAACTTTTATGGACGACGACGAGTGTCTTCACGCGAAGCCTGGCGATGATATTGAGCGCCATAACGGTCTTCCCTTTGCCCGGGTCTACATCTAGAAGCCCGCCGCCGCCCATCCCCGCATTTTCCGGTCGGGTGACTTGATGAATATACTTGTCCACGATTATATTTTGATATTCGCGCATCTCGCCGGAGAATACGAGAGATTCGGATACAGGCGCGCCGGGGGGGATTCGCGTTTCTTCAGGGATGCCATATATTTTGGTTCCATAAAACCGCGGAATATATATCTTTTTAGAACATTCGCGGTAAATCGGGAATTTAGGGGCTTGGACTGGCGCTTTAGGCACATATGCGCCAACGGTGAGTTCGTCTCTCAACAATGTAAGGTCGGCTGTGTCCATACATTCTTTGAGAAGGGTATATCCGCGAGGGCCGTAATACGACGACACGGCGACGGCGACGGCGGCGGTCATCGGTCGGTCGATCGGTCGGTCTGTATAGATTTAAAACAAAGACTCCGAGAGATTTCAATTCTATTAGGTTTAGTTTTAGAATAATATATCATATAATAGTAATAACACTTTAATCAAGTTAAAATCATAATGGATA